>ENA-OQCS01000256-OQCS01000256.1-human-gut-metagenome-genome-assembly--contig:-NODE-256-length-29070-cov-1.905988_pt1 | contig 29070 bp, 58 predicted proteins | sample MGYA00242757_ERZ504575 | MGnify/ENA primary metagenome ERZ504575 (study PRJEB26092, sample SAMD00036297) | human gut metagenome | host: Homo sapiens | study: EMG produced TPA metagenomics assembly of... | reverse complement strand
CGCAGGAGATAATCAGGCAAGATCTGACTCTGGAGGAAGCAATCCAAATCTACCAGGACAGCAATACCAGTGAGAAACGGCTGGGCGTTATTAAGGACGGTATCGCCACAGTGGACTTTGTTCATTTCCAGAGCGGTGAACAGCAATTCTTTACGGATCACGAAAAACTGGAAAGCTTCCGGTCGGACCTCGTGGTGGCGGAGGCGATGGAACGGCTCTATCAACAATTAAATCAGCCGGATATTGGGATTAGAATGGGAGAGATGTAAATGCAAAGCGTACCGAGAGAGTGGCTGGACTTCTTGCGGCAGCAGTTCCCCAAGGATTCCCGCATCCAACTCACAGAGATAGGCGGTAATCCCCGGCCCATTTCCCCCGGCAGTACCGGGAAACTGGATTATATCGACGATGCCGGGCAATTCCATGTAAAGTGGGACAATGGATGTACCTTGCTCTGGTGCTGGGAGAAGACCGATTCTCGGTCTATCTGCCAGAGCCTCAGACATTCAAATTGTATATGCCGCTCACAGCGGACTTCTATGGACGGGACGAGTGGGGGGGATATGTCAGAGGACGGTGAGGAGTGGGATGGCCACACCCTCATGGATTATGAGGGACAAATTCTGTCCGCTCTGGTAAAAAACCGGGTACCAGAGGAAAACGAGAGCGGCCTCATGCGCTGGTACGGTGAGGACGACAGTGTAGATCACAAGGTCCGCTCGGCGGTGTTTACTGTTGAGGTCAGGAATCGCCAGCTCTGGGGCGTAGCGGAGTGCCGGGTGGCCGGAGAGCTGACTCCGGAAGAGCTTACCATCTTAAAAGAGTACCTGGGTGGACAAGCCTCTGACGGATGGGGCGAAGGCTTCGAGCAGCGCCCCATCGAGGTGGACGGCGGCGAGCTGTATGTCCATCTGTGGCAGCCTGATGATTGGAGCATCCAAACCGAACAGGAACGGTTTGCCCCCAAGGTGGCCGAGGGGTTGCCGGAACTGTGCTTCTCCACCCTGCGGACCACCGGACAGCTTATCTGCATCAAACGGGGTGAAACTGGCTACTACCCCTCCGACTGGGATACCGGCGACAAGGAAGGGAATGTGGAACTGGCGGATGAGTTGAACGAAGACCTGGGCGTCACCCCCATCCAGCGGCAAGCTATGGAGATAGGAAGCATGGCTGGGTGGGATGTGCCTGGTGCTGACCCCAAACACTATGAAGAGTCATACTCGGGACAGACAAGTTGTGCAAACTTTGAGCAGAAACAGTAAAATGGGAGGATTTTGTAATGTCGCAGCAAAAGCAGGCCCCACTTCCCCGGCAGGAGTTTCAAGAGTGGCTGGAAAATGCCGCTGTGCCAGTTTTAGTTCTGCAAAAGGGCAAGCATTTGGGCTCAGTAGTGAAAGTTCCCGCAACGCCAGAGATTGATTACCTCTTTGGATGCGAAACATTTTATGGAGAGAGGATCAGCTGGAGCGACCGTTTGGAGTTCTGCGGCCTGTACGACCGGCAACACCAGGCGCTCCATCTTCTGGATGACCCCCTTCCCAACTTTGTCTCCGGACTGACGGAAGAAGAATGCCAGGATTCTACGGCGTTTGGGAAGCGCATCGCTCAGGAGGTCGACCGCTATGTTGAGGCGGCCATTTCCAATGAGCGAAGTCGCCTCTCTGTCAGGGAACTCACCAGTGAGAGGAACATCAATTCATACCGGTATTACAAGGGAACCGAGGCAGGGCGGGAGGCAGCTTCCTCGTTTTTTCTGGGGAGAAACCCGATGTACAGTTTCACAGTGAGTATTATACATCCTTGACAGAAGACACCCTGCTCTCCTACCTCAAATCCCCGGAGGATTATATAAAAACAACTGCGGAACAGTACATGCGGGACAACCAGGAGGAATTTCTGGCGCAGTTTCTAAAGAAGGATGCGTTGCTGGCAGAGTATCAGATGCTCAGCCAGGACAGCGATGCACCGGTCTATCGGATGCGGGCGATTACAGATGCCTCCAAAAAAGTGGCGCAAAGACGGTCAATGTCACGGTACAGAAGGACGGAGTGGAACTGACCTTCAAAACATCGGCTGAATCCCTGAAAGGCTGAAGTCTCAGTATTCCACATGGTACATTGCTCCGTCAGACCGCCTGCAGTTCAGGCATCTTTTTGGCGCTGGCTCCGACTACTCCGCAGAGGATATCATCCGCATCGCTTATGGCCGAAGCACACTCTATGAGGCCCCTTCCGCTCCTGCAGAAGATATTGAGATGCAGGGAATGAGTTTATAGAAAGAGGCGTATAAAATGGATCTTGATGGGAGAACGCGGCAGTTTTTTCGGTATTGTCGGAGCGGTTAAAGGAAAAGGGCTTCTCCTCACGAATTGCCGATGACGGATGCCTGGCAGTGAAATCGAAAGATGCGAGGCAAAGAGCAGACACAGTGCTCTGTGGGAAGGATGGCGAAGTATACTGCCGCTCCGTGGATTTTGCGAATATTTCTCGGAAAAGAGACTTGGAATCCATATTGGAAACCGTAAACGAAGTCACTCAGACATGGAACCGCCCGAGGCTCCTGAGCAAGAGTCTACACAGGGAGGGATTACTCTTAGATAAGACAATTTTCGAGGTGGAGATCAGCAACAGTGGACCTAAATCTTATGAGACGGCCACGGTAATGAAAATGCCAGCATCCTTTGCGGAGTTCAGCGACGCACTCCAAAAGGCGAGAATCAAAGACGGTAGCTTCTGCAAAAATGAGCTAACCTGCATCCATTACAATGGCCTCACGCATGCATGATTGGGTGGAATGCTAATCTATACGACCTAAACCTGTTTGCCCAGCGATTGGCCTCACTGACAGAGGAGCAGAAAAAAGGATGGATGCTCTTTTGAAAATCAAGCAGAATCACCGCGTCGCTCCCATTCCGCTGAACCAATTGATTAACCTGACCTACAATACCGATATCTGCTGTTTTGCGCCCCGAGTTTCCAATCATGAAGAACTGGGGGCGTTTTTATACGCAAATGAAATGCTCTCAAATGAGGCTATGGCTCTGCTTGACACCACAGAGGAGGGCAGCGGCTTTCAAGAAAGACTGCTGGAACTGTTGGGAGAACAGCATCAGGAGGATCATGGCGGCGTGTTCACCGACTTCGGCTATGCGGAACTGGGTGGAGAAATCAAGGACATCTATGTGTGCCAGTCCAATGAAACGGCTTGCTTCCATCGCTCCGATGCTCCGGTGGTGCTGGAGGTGCGTAAGGGATTTTTCAATGACCCAAGCTATGATAACGACAAAACCGCAGTGCTGAATCTTCCCGCAGCGGATGCCGGTATATGGAGAGCGGTGGAAAAAGTAGATGCCGCCTCAGTGGATGAATGTGCATTCCGCTGTGTGGATTGCCTGATCCCCTTCCTGCGAGATGCTATCAACAACGCTATCGACGATGAGGATGGCATTGAACAGGCCGACGAATTTGCCAAGCGGTTGGCTCAAATAGAACGGGAGTGGCCCGAATCGGATATGGTCAAGTATAAGGCGCTTTTATCCGTGGTTGACCACCCCAGTCTGCAGGACGCCACACGGTTGATGGGCGAGATTGACCAGTACGAACTCCGTCCCGAGGTAGCGCAGACCTGGGGCTATGCGGAGATGATGTTCCGTGAGAAGTATTCTGCTTTACCAGAGGAGCTGTTCCAGACCCCGCAGGCGGCCCAGATCGGCCAGAAGATGCTGGATGACCGGCTGGGGGTTATCACAGAGTATGGTCTGATCCGCAGAAAGGACGGCCAGCCTCTCCCGGTATTTCAGCCGAACAGGAAATAGGACAAGGACTGGAGATGATGTGAGCGATGTCAGATCAAAACGCCGCCCTCTTTGACAAGCTGGACGGCTTCTATGTTACAAAATCGGAGCATGACTGGCTGGAGCGGCGCTTTTCCAATATGACAGAGAAAGAAAAGATCCTGTTCCAAGGGGCGATGGAGTTGGAGAAGCCCCAAGAGATCGGCCATGTGATGCGGATTGCGTCCCAACTGGACTGTTACGACCTCTTCTATGGCGCGGGAGACGAGGCCGCGCTTGGAAATTTGTCATGGAGAGCATAGAGTGTTCCTCGGATGCCGCCCGTCCATTCCTGAATGCGGAGCATTTGGGGGCCGCCTACCACCAGTCGCAGAATGGAGCCTTTTGTAACGGTCACTATGTGCGGAACATCAAACTGGCAGATCCCTTCGTAGAGGAAGATCCCACCCTCCAGCCGGTCGCCGGTGACTATGCCATACGAGTTAAACTGGCCAGCCGGAGCAATATGGAGGGGATTTGGGTTGGCTTCCCGGATTCCGGCGAGTATATCGACTCAAACCATCCGGACGAACTCCTGCTGGGGCTGGACTCGCTACAGGCAGAGAGCCTCAGCGAGTGCATCGCGCTGGAGGTGGACTGCTGCCTGCCCCAGCTGACGGGTATTCTCGACCAGTACGACTCAGCCAGCGAACTGGTTCGCCATGCCATTGACTTCGGTTATGTTTGGGCGGAACAGGGTCAGGGGGCACCCCACTGGTTGGACAAATGGCAGGCGGTGCTGGAGCTGGAGGACTGCCACCGGCTGGATTTGGCTCTGGATCTCGCCCAGAATCTCCAGCACTATGAGTTCTTCCCCCGCGGCATGGACTTGGCCGCATACGGGCGGGAACTTGCGGTCCGAAACGCGTGATCCCGCCCAGCAGACTGATAACAGACGCCTTTGACGGGGCTGCCTACGCAGAGGCCAATATGGGTCAATATGGCCTCTCGACCACCGACCACGGCTATGTAGCCTGGAACGGTGGAGAGCGCCGGTATGAGTATAGCCAGCCTGAGCACCACAGTCCCGCTCTGTCAATATAGCCGATCTATTGCCAAGTCACAAAAACCGCATCTGTCCGCTGCGGGAGCTGGGGGTGATTCGATGAAGTAAAAACAGGATATAGAATATGACACAGGGCCGTTTCCGAAAGGGGAAAACGGCCCCTTCTTTTATGCCCTTTTTCGGAAAACAGGCCCGGAAAGGAGGCATTCATGGAGAAAGAACGGCTGGCGGAATATCTGGAGCAGTACACATGGGAGCTCTCAACGCCGCCACCAGCCGGGAGTTGGAACTGACCTTCGGCATCAAAGGGATTCAGGTTCGACGACATGGTCAATGCCCTGCGGCGGGATGGCGTCCCCATCGCCAGCAACGGGAGTGGATACTTCTATGCCGCCACGGACCAGGAGGTGCGGGCCACCATCGCCCATCTGACCAGGCGGATCAGCGGAATCGCGGCCGCATCCGGGGACTGGATCGGACTCTGGAGCGAGAGGATACCGCACAGACCCGCCTGCCGCTGGATGGGGTGATACGCCTGAACAGTTTCATGTCCTGGATTGGAGGCAAGAAGGCCCTGCGGGAGTTGATCGTCCGGCTGTTCCCCCTCTACTATGAGCGGTACATTGAGGTGTTCGGCGGCGGGGGCTGGGTACTGTTCCACAAGCCTCCCGGCAACGACTTTGAGGTCTACAATGACTTCAACGGCCTGTTGGTCAACCTGTACCGCTGTGTGCGGGACAAACCGGAGGAACTGATGGAGGCTCTGCGGTATGTACTCAACGCACGGGAGGACTTTGACCGCATCCGCTCCGCCTTGGCGCGGGACAGCCCCGCCAGCGATGTCCAACGGGCGGCATGGTTCTATCAGCTCATCCGCTACAGCTACGCCTCCGGGCTGACCAGTTTTGGCAGCCAGCCCCACGATATGCGTAGCAACTTTTCGCTCATCGAGCAGGCCCACCGGAGGCTTGCCAAGGTGGTTATTGAGAACAAGGACTTTGAAAAACTGCTCCATCAATATGACCGGCCAGTGAGCTTTTTCTATCTCGACCCGCCCTACCATGCCACCGAGGGGTATTACCAGAACATTGGTGAAGACGGTTTCACCGAAGCCGACCACATCCGCCTGCGGGACGCCCTGATGCGGATCGAGGGCAAATTCCTGCTCTCCTACAACGACGACGCCTTTGTCCGCGGGCTGTACGACAGGCCAGGCATCTACCTCATGGAAACCACCCGTATCAACAACATCAAGCAGAGGTACGACAATGGGGCTCAGTTCCCGGAACTGCTTATCGCCAACTATGACCTGCGGGAGCGGAGCCGGGCGGTTCCCTCTCAAATGACGCTGTTTGACTGGAACGGGGGTGAGGCAATTGGATGAACAGCTCTCTGAACTGGAAAAGCTCCAGCAGGCGGCTCAGCTGATTGAGGAAATGAGTCAGGGCCGCCTTCAGGTCTGCCCCAGCGTAGTGGGTCAGGTCTATATCCGCCCGCAACACGATTCCAACTTGGGAATGGATATGCGGATCGACAGCATCCCCGGCCAGCCGCATTACCGAATCACCTTTACCGTGCAGCTCCGCCGGATGGGGACGGATATGGTTGCGGACGATCTTCGGGCACTGCTGTCCGAGGTTGGCCAGACCTATGCGCTGATGGCCGCCCTTGAAGCAAGACGCTATACGCCGACAGGAGAAGATCTGACAGCCTTCCGGGACGCTGGCTGCCCAACAAGGACAGGAATGGCCGGGAGCATCCAATCCAGCCCGTTCTACAATTTCAATGTAATAAGGAGAAGAAGATGAAATTCAACAAACAGATAAACAATGGTACTCTTTTGATTCCCGGCGGAGCGTTCAAGATCAGTGGCTTTGAGGGCGGAGAAAAGGTCGAGATCCACACGCTGGACAGCGCGGTGGTCGTTCTGAAAAAGCAAATGACCACCATGGAACTGATCCAGGCGATGGATGCCCTGCACCGGCTGGCCACGGAGCTCACCGTCCATCTGGCCAGAGTCTGTGGCACCTGTGATGACTGCGAGGATGGCTGCCCATTCGATGATCTGGAGGACGGCATGCTGGAACTGCCAGACTACCTGCGGGAAGAAGCCGGCATCTGCCGGGGCCAAGCTCTGTGTCTATGTGGATGACGAAGAAAAGACCGTCACCATTGCCGAGGCCGGATATGACCATGACCTGCGGGATGTGCCTCCCTACCTGCTGGAGATGCTGGGTGAAGCCGGAATCTGCCTGGGCGAGCTGGAGGAACAGCTGATGGTGGGGAATCTCATCTACGGAGAACGCACCGCATGCAATGGGCAGGAGGAACACGGCGATGAGTAAGATCCATACAACGGTTCGGGTCGGTGTAGACGGGTCTCTGACCCTGCCTGCATTTTTCATGCGCGGAATGGGCTATGAGCCGGGGGAAGAAGTTCCCATCACCACCCCAGCGAACCAGTACATCTGCGACTGTGACGCAAACAGACTCCTGGTGACCAGAACCTGTGACGACGCTGAGTGTACCGGATACACCAGCAGCGGTATGGAACTCAATCTGCCCGCCGCACTGTTATCCGAGGCATCTATCCCCGTGGGAGAAGAAGTCGCGGTTCTGGCCGCGGATGGAGCGCTCATCATCGTCCCCTCAACGGAGGAACTGCGGGAGCTTTCGGTGGAGCTTTGCTGCCTGCTCAATGAGCTGGGCATCAGCCGCTGACGATCCCCCAGCGGGCAAATGGCGCCTGCCGTAAAGGAGGCAAGATGGAACAGGATATCTACCTCTATCCCGGCTCACAGTCAGAGGCCCACAGACTTGGGGAAGCTGCGCTCTGGGATGCAAGTTTCCACGCCAATGTATCCTGTGCGCGGGACATCGAAGCCGTCATCCGCGTCTATGGCGACGGCCGCAGCGCATTAAAGCCGGAAGCATCCCAAATGGTGCTGAAACGGTGGGGCTTCAAGCGGACCAATTTCGTCCTGGCCAACACGATAGAAAGGCTGGGGCCTTACAAGGAGCAGCTCAGCGCGGAAAACCAAGAATGGCAAAAGAAAGCCTATGTCCCACCCGATGATGCCCATAACCGTTATTTTGAAGTGGACACCGCCCTGGCGTATCTGGACGCATTTATCAGTCAAGTGAGGGAGGCATACGGCAAGCTGGAACTATTTGGGCCGGAGCACTGCGAACCCAACTCCTATGAATCTCTGGACTATGAGGGCCGGGTGTTGGTGCTCAGTCCAGACACCCTCAAGGAGTCCTGCTGGACGCCCCAGAACCAGCTCTGGCCCATGACGGCTTTGGATGCAGCCCCCACGCTGTCGGTCGGTCTATCCGCTGTACCTGCCTGGGCGATGGAGAGCAGACCAGATGGAACCGCACAGACTTCACCGGCGTCTGAAAGAGGAATTCCTCCCTGCTGGGCCAGAGAAAAGCTGGAGGAGCTTCAAGGGCAGAACGCAGGCATGGGAGGGATGGAAATGACTTAACCGCAGAAAGGAGATATGCCGCCATGCGAAGTGTGGAAATGAAAAATCGATGTCTGCTCTACTATGGGAATCCAGTGGGCTACAGGACAGAACACCTCCTGCGGCGCCAGCACGACAACGGCACGCTTAACCAGACCTGTTGCTCCAACATATGCAGACAGTGCACCAGAAGAGGTGCACCGTTCAGCATAGCAAAGGCTTATTAATCCCCAGCCCCAGACGCTTACCGGCGCCTGCAGCCGGAACAATTACAATAAGTTCATCCTTGCCCATCTCAAAGCTCCTATTTTGTTTTTGCGAAAATCATTCTTCCGGCAGAAGTCTGCAGCACGCTGGTTACAACAACAATTGCGCTGCGGCCGATGAAGTGACGTCCGTTTTCTACAACGATCATAGTACCGTCATCAAGATAAGCAACAGCCTGTCCCTGCTCCTTGCCTTCCTTAACCAGGAATACGTTCATTTCCTCGCCTGCAACAACTACCGCTTTAATAGCGTTCGCCAGCTCATTGATATTCAACACCTTAACGCCCTGAATACCTGCAACCTTATTCAGGTTATAATCATTGGTAATAATGTCAGCGTTAGCCTGTCTTGCCAAACGTACAAGCTTAGCATCCACGCCTTCCAAATCATCATAATCGTTATCTACGACCAGAATACGGTTCTTGTAGCTTATCTGCAAATCATGCACCAGGTCCAAACCACGACGGCCTTTGGCACGCTTCATATTATCCGAAGAATCCGCCAGCTTCTGCAGCTCCTCCAGCACAAAATTCGGCACCACCAGCTGACCGTCCAAAAAGCCTGCAGCCATAATATCCATAACACGTCCGTCAATAATGACGCTGGTATCAAGCAATTTATTGCTGCTGTAAAGACGGTCACCCAAAGGTCCCTCCAATACGCTCTTTGTTTCATCGACAGGCTTTACGGACTTACGCGTAGGAATGCGGTTAAAAAACTCCACAATATCATTATGCTTACGCAAAGCCAGCTTAGCACCGACAACCGAAAGTACAAGGCTTAGTACGATGGGAATAAACGGTCCGATAACCGGCAGTCTGGAAAAAGGACTGCCTATCAGATTTGCTAAAATCAGACCGATGCCGATACCAAAAATCATTACCAGAATATCACTGGTAGGTACGCCGGAGAGAGAAACCGTCAGACGTTCAGCGTAATTGAACAGCCATTTTGTAATAAACGGTGCCAATACTAGGCCAAGCCAGGAAGATATAAAAAGACCTGGTAAAGTCAGTATCATGGTAGCAAAGGTAATTCCCATTAAGCCATTGCCGTGTAAATCATAGCCCAAGTAATTTGATAAAAACGGTAAAGATAAATTTGTTAGTATGAGTCCGGTTACAATAATAATTAACGATATGCTCAGGCTAATAATTTTTCTCAGCATTTCAATTTCTCCTTTCTCTGAATTTCTGATACATAGTATTTCATCCTACTATTATATCAATTATATAATACAGCTATAATCCGCAAAAAACAAGTAAATAACTTTTTTAAATATGACATTAATGAAAAAAAAGGCCTAAAAATTTTGCAAAAAAAACCGTTTTAAAGCAGTTTCTAACTCAACAGCCTTAAAACGGTCTTTATATTCTGCCTAATTACAGCAACGCTCTAACCAGTTGCCCGCTTTCTCTGCATCCACATCCTTAATCAGCATTATTTCACTTTGCAAAATCTGCTTCGTACTGTGCAGCAATCTGCGCTCACCTACGGAAATTTTCTTTCTGCGTTCTAAAATAGTCAGTATTTTAAAGATTCTTGCGACCTCAGCAACACTGCCGCTTTTTATCTTCTGCATATACAACTGAAAGCGCCGATTCCAGGAAATCGCCTTCACCGTCTGTACATCCGGTACTTCATGCAGCGTATTCTGAATTATTGCCAGAGTTTCATCATCGCCAATATAACGTAAACCTAATTTTTTCGGCGTTTTTCTACCGGTACCGACACTGTCATATTGTCAAAAAGCATTTGTAAAATGTAATACTTCACAGTCTCGCCATCCTGTATATGTGCTTCTATATCCTTGATAATAGCTCCACCATGAAGTGGATATACAACTCTGTCACCCATCGCAAACATCTTCAACCCTCCTAAAATTATAATTCTGATAAATACATTGTAGCACGCCCCTTCTTTATTGTCAAAAATATTTTATTTTACCACTATCTTTCTAATATGTCAACCTTTAACTAGGATGTTGGTCTATCTTCAGAATTCTTTTAACATTTAGCGATAAAACTACACTTAAAAGAATAATATTTTACAAACTGTTAACTAATTACAGCTTCTGCTGCCCCGTTAAGCTCTTGCAAAAGATATTTTTTTCTTGCATAATATAAATGTCTAAAACAGTAAAGGAAGTAAAAATTATGGACAGCAACGAAAAATATGAATTATTATTAACACAGCTTCGCGCAAAAGAAGGCTTTATCTGCGATATGGATGGTGTTATCTACCACGGAAATAACCTATTGCCCGGAGTAAGAGAATTCGTAAACTGGCTCTATGAAGAAAAAAGAGCTTTTTATTTTTGACTAACGCCAGCGAACGCAGTCCCAAAGAACTGCAGCAAAAGCTTTTACGTCTGGGACTGGAGGTTGACGAAAGTCATTTCTATACCAGTGCTCTCGCCACTGCCAATTTATCCATTCGCAGGCCCCCGGCTGCAGTGCCTACGTTATCGGCGGCCCCGGTCTTGTCAATGCGCTTTATGATGCCGGCATCACAATGAATGATGTTAATCCCGATTACGTTGTAGTCGGCGAAACAAATTCTTATAATTATAATATGATTCTCAAGGCAGTAAGCCTGATTAACCAAGGAGCACGCCTGATTGCAACAAACAGCGACCTTACCGGCCCCTCTGATTTCGGTATCATCCCCGCCTGCCGCGCACTGGTCGCACCTATTGAGCTTGCTACCGGCAAAAAGGCTTACTTTGTCGGCAAACCTAACCCCTTGATGATGCGCACAGGCTTGCGTCTGCTGGATGTTCATTCAGAGGATGCTGCTATGATCGGCGACCGTATGGATACAGATATCGTTGCCGGTATGGAAAGCGGTCTGATGACAGCTCTTGTTCTGAGCGGCGTAAGTACGTTGGAAAATATTAAGGAATTCTCCTACCGTCCGTCTATCATCTTAAACGCGTCGGTGATATTCCGAACAAATAATGTTATACCTCACGGACTGCCGCACTCGGCAGTCCTTTTTCTTTAGCGCAGCACTTGACTTAAAGTACACTCTAACATATATAATGTAAGCAAGAATTATATAAAGGAGCCTTAATGAATAATATGCGCATTTTTCTTTTCGTCGGTACGATTGATGCTCTCATGAGTATCATCGGTTATATGTATTATCGCCATTATCTGCCCTTCGGCCGCACACTGACCTTCGGGCTTATATATCTGCTGATGGCACTCGGCACAGCTATCAGTGTCATTCTGCCGCAGGGAACTCCTCATTTTCTGCTCAAGCTCACTGCGTGGATAGAAGGACTTTGGATTGCTTTTTGCTACTACACACTTCTGTTGGCCATCATTCATCTTCTCTGCCTGCTTTTCAGTAAGCTGGGCGGTTGGCAGCTACCTTCAGCAAAAATCAGTATCATCGGCCTTGCCTTTATCTGCTGCTTCATTACCTGGGCAGCTGGCGCGCCTTTCACCCGACAGTACGCACAGAAGCACTGGTAACGGAAAAGCTGCCGCAGAATGCTCATTATAAAATTGTCTTTCTCACCGACCTGCATATGGGAAGAATACTCGGCCATGACTACGCAGAACGTCTGGCAGCACGCATCAACGAGCAAAAGCCGGACTTTGTTGTAGTCAGCGGCGATATGCTTGATGAGCGCATTTTTTATGTAGAAGAGGAGGATACGCTTTCTGCTCTGGCTCAAATCAAAGCGCCTGTCTACATGGCCTTCGGCAACCATGATTATCTTGACGAACCATTGCGCTGGCAACAAATGCTCACAGACAAGGCTTCTACATCCTGCGCAATACCGATACCATTATCGACAACAAAATCAAAATAACCGGTATAGATGATTACAGCAAAAACCGTACCAACAACCAGCTTATAAACCTTTCCTCCCAAAATGAAGACTACTACAGTATTCTGCTCGATCATCAGCCTCGCCGTATGGATGCTGCGGCTGCTGCGGGTTATGATCTTTATCTGGCAGGCCATACGCATACAGGCCAGCTTTTTCCCAACCGTCTGGTAACGAAAAAAAATGTACAAGCTGGATTACGGCCGTACAAACTTTGGCAATCTGACCGCAATCACCAATAACGGCTACGGCTTTTGGGGACCTCCGGTTCGCACGGAGATAACACCGGAAATGGTTGTATTGGAGCTGCGGGGAAAATAACTTCTGCCGGATAAAGCTTTCCAAAAAATACACAGCAGACTAATATAATCTGTTGTGTTACAAAAATAGGACACTGCGTGTTTATAGCGTAGTGGTCCTTTTGATTGACATTATTCAGCTTTTGCTTCTTTAGGTGCTTCAACAATTATTTTGGCATCAACAACATTTTTCTTAATGGACTCAATGCCGCGTTTGCATCCTGCCATTGCCTTGTAGCCTTCACCGGTAGCAATAATCTGTCCGTTGGTTGCCTTCAAACGGAAGCGGAATTCTCCGGCCTTGTCTTTATAAACTTCAAATTTCGGATGCTTACAAGGGGTAAAGCCTTCTACCGTCTGGTCCTCTATCGGAGCAACAGGAGCATTGTTGATAACACTGGCAATACCCTTTCGACAGTACTTCTCATCCTTATAAACCTGGGAGCTGGCAATGACTTCACCATTTGCAGCTTTTAAATTAAATTTAACGCCATTTTTTGCCTGAGAAATTACGAATTTACCCATTTTGTAGCCTCCTTTAAATTTAGTATGGTCTATATGTTTATTTTATGCCATCAGCACTAAAAACACAAGTATTTTTATTTAAACTACACAATTTAGCAATTTTTAATCGATAACATTCTTCAATGAACCGATTTTTTCAATAGAGCAGACAATTTTATCACCGTGCTGTAAGAATGTCGGCGGTTTCATCCCCATGCCGACGCCGGCCGGAGTACCGGTAGCAATAATTGTACCTGCAGCTAATTTCATGCCCTCTGACAGCTCTGCAATTGCACCAGAGACAGTCTGAATCATATAACGGGTATTACTGCTCTGGCGCAGCTCTCCGTTAACCGTACAGCTGATATCAAGTGCCTGCTCATCGCCAATTTCATCTGCCGTAACAATACACGGTCCCATAGGCGTAAGCGTCAAGACTTTTTCCCAGATACCATTGCTTATGACGCGTCTGCAGATTACGTGCACTGATATCATTAATAATTGTATAACCAAAAATATAATCTCTGGCGTTTTCTTTGCTGACACCCTTGGCATCGCGTCCCAGGATTACTCCCAGCTCTGCTTCGTAATCAAGGCTGTCTACCAATCCTTCATAACGCGGAACACTTTCACCGCTTGCCGTTGCTCTGTTCACACGCTTGGAAAAATAAATTGTGTAGGGGCGTTCACCGCCGAAAGCTTCACTGGAAAAGCGTCCTGCTTCCTGAGCATGTGCATCATAGTTAATACCAAGCAGACTACATCCTGACGCGGATGAACAATCGGTGCCAGCAGCTTTACTTCCGAAAGCTTGACTGCAGCGCCTGCAGAACGTCCTCATTATCAGCCAAGTGCTCCAGCTTTGCCTTAACCTCAGGCGTATAACGGCATATTAATTCATTCATATCCGCAACTGCCAGCTCAGGCACAAGTCTTGCCAATAAATTCAGTCTGTAAACGGCTTCATTCTCACGAAAGCCAACAAGAATTTCCTCACGTCCCGCTATCTCTACTGTATAAAAACGCATTATATCTTCCTCCTATTGGAATATTGATAGTTGTATCATGCTAAAGCCATAGTATTTTCGGATCATATATCCGGAAATAGGATTAGCATAATATTATTATACACATACAATCCCCAGAACGCAAAAAGCAGGAACCGAAGTTCCTGCTTTTACAGCTCTAAATTAGATGAGTTCGATGATAGCCATTTCAGCTGCATCGCCACGGCGAGGACCTACTCTGTAAATGCGAGTAAAGCCGCCTTGTCTGCCTTCATATTTCGGAGCAATTTCTTCAAACAGTTTTTTGGTAATGGTTTCGTCAACCAGAACTGCCATAACCTGACGACGAGCATGCAGGTCATTGCGTTTTGCCAAAGTAATCAGTTGAGCGGAATGCTTAGCAACTTCTTTAGCTTTGGTAACGGTGGTTTCGATCTTACCATATTTGAAGAAGGAAGTTAAAATGCTGCGAAACAGAGCCTTACGGTTGCTGGAGTTACGACCCAGTTTTCTGTATGCCATGTACTTCTGACCCCCTTAATTATTCTTCATCGTTTTTGCGAAAATGCAAGCCCATATCCTCAAGTTTCTTTTTAATCTCTTCCAGAGATTTACTACCCAAGTTACGAACTTTAATCATATCAGCTTCTGTTTTCTGGATCAATTCTTCGACAGTATTGATACCTGCACGTCTCAGGCAGTTATTGCTGCGGACGGACAAATCCAAATCGTCGATAGACATTGTGTTTTGACCCTCTTGCTTGCTCGGTTCGGGAGCTTCAGGCTCAGAACCGCCAGCTACAGTGATCACAGAACCTTTGCCATCACTGGTCTGGAAAAGCTTGAGATAGTCAATCAGGATGGTGGAAGCCATATCAACAGCTTCATCAGGCTTTATGCTGCCATCTGTCCAAACTTCCAAAGTAAGCTTGTCATAGTTGGTAACATTACCTACGCGGGTATCGTTAACAGCAAATTACTCTGGTAATCGGAGAGTAAATGGAGTCTACCGGAATAACGCCGATAGGCTGATCAGGCTGTTTATTTTTGTCCGCAGGTACATAGCCACGGCCTTTATCAATATGGATTTCCATATTGAAAACTGCGTCTTTATCTAAAGTCGCAATATGCAGCTCAGGGTTCAGGATTTCAACATCGCTATCAGCAATGATATTTGCAGCAGTAACTTCCTGTTCACCGGAACATTCGATACGCAGAATCTTTTCCCCTTCACCTTCCATTTTAAGGCACAAAGCCTTAATGTTCAGGATGATATCAGCAACATCCTCACGAACACCAGGAATGGTAGCAAACTCATGCAGAACACCGTCAATCTTGACGTAGGTACTGCAGCACCCGGCAGAGGACAGCAGCACACGACGCAGGCTGTTGCCCAGCGTGATGCCGTAGCCTCTCTCGAGCGGCTCCCAAACGAATTTGCCATAACGACCATCTTCGCTGACATCAGATGTAACCATCTTAGGTTTTTCAATTTCAATCATTCGGAAAGCCTCCTTCTATCGCGTATTACCACAATACGTCTCATAAGTGGGTGGCACAAGATATTCACTAATTATTTGGAGTACAACTCTACGATGAAGTGCTCTTCAATAGGAACATCAATTTCCTCACGAGTCGGGAAACGGTCTACCTTACCGCTAACGTTAGCAGCGTCCAGTACCAGCCAAGCCGGAACTGCTTTGGTAGCCAGAGTTTCGTCCATGCCTTTGAAGTATTCTTTAGCACGGCTGTTTTCCATAACGGTTACAACATCGCCAACTCTTACCAATGCGGAAGGAATGTCCAGACGTTGCCGTTAACAGCAATGTGGCCATGTCTTACGATTTGGCGAGCCTGACGGCGGGTGTTAGCCAAGCCGAGGCGGAAACTACGTTGTCGATTCTTCTTTCGAGGAGGATCAGCAGGTTTTCACCGGTGATACCTTCCATCTTTTTAGCTTTATCATAGTAGCCACGGAATTGTTTTTCCAGTACGCCATAGATAAATTTAGCTTTTTGTTTTTCAGTTAACTGAATGCCATATTCGCTCTTTTTTCTGTTTTGGCGGCGAACTTGGCGTTTAGATTCCTTGCTAATGCCCATGAATGCGGGAGCTAAGCCCAAAGATCTGCATCTTTTCAGGACAGGAGTTCTATCAATTGCCATCTATTTACACCCCCAATTATACTCTTCTACGTTTCGGCGGACGGCAGCGTTATGCGGGATCGGAGTAACGTCTTTAATAGAGTTAACTTCCAGACCTGCAGCCTGAAGTGCACGGATTGCTGCTTCACGGCCAGCGCCAGGACCTTTTACATATACTTCTACTTGTTTCAAGCCATGCTCCATAGCAGCTTTGGTTGCTTCTTCAGCAGCCATTTGTGCAGCAAACGGAGTGCTCTTACGGCTGCCACGGAAACCGAGGCCGCCTGCGGAGGCCCAGCTCAGAACATTACCTTCGGTATCAGCGATGGTAACGATAGTATTATTGAAGGTGGAGCGGATATGTGCTACACCGTTGATTACGTTTTTGCTAACTTTTTTCTTGTTGCGAACAACTTTCTTGCCAGCCACTGGTTTATCCCTCCCTCGCTAATTATTTCTTCTTGCCTGCAATAGTACGTTTCGGACCTTTACGGGTGCGGGCATTGTTTTTAGTGTTTTGACCACGAACAGGCAGACCCATACGATGTCTTCTGCCACGATAGCTGCCAATTTCAATCAGACGTTTAATGTTCAGGATTCCTCACGGCGGAGGTCACCTTCAACTTATAGTCCTGATCCAGAGTTTCACGGATCTTAGCAACTTCTTCTTCAGTCAGGTCGCGAACGCGAGTGTCCGGATTAATACCGGTTTTAGCTAAAATTTCACGAGAGAGAGTCAGGCCGATGCCGTAGATGTACGGCAGAGCATACTCAATACGTTTATCTCTCGGTAAATCGACACCAGAAATACGTGCCATTAATGTGCACCTCCTTCTTATCCTTGTTTTTGTTTATGTTTCGGGTTTTCGCAAATTACCATTACATGGCCTTTACGTTTAATGACTTTGCATTTTTCACATATTGGCTTAACAGACGGTCTTACTTTCATAATTTAAACCTCCTCTTTGCCTGTTGGATTATTTATACCGATAAGTAATTCTTCCACGATTGAGGTCGTACGGAGTAAGCTCCACGGTAACCTTATCACCAGGCAAAATCTTGATGAAGTTCATACGAATCTTACCGGATATATGTGCTAAAATTGTATGGCCGTTAACCAGTTGAACTTGGAACATAGCATTGGGAAGTGCTTCTAAGATTGTACCTTCAACCTCAATAACATCCTGTTTGGACACTGTTGTACCTCCTTATTTGCTACATCCGAGACTAACTTTAACGTCGGCATATACTTTATCGATAGGCTGCAAGCCATCGATTTCTTTGTACAGGCCTTGTTTTTTGTAGTACTCAATTAACGGTTCTGTTTGTTCATGATATGCATGCAGACGATTTACAACGGTTTCTTCTTTATCGTCGTTACGTTGATAAAGGTTACCACCGCATTTGTCGCAAACATTTTCTACCTTGCTGGGGTTAAAGCTTACATGATAGGTAGCACCGCAAGCTTTGCAGATACGGCGGCCAACTACACGCGCAACCAACTCGGAGTCAGGAACAGAGATATTAACAACACCGGTCAATTTAATGCCCAGGTCTTTGAGGATTCCGTCGAGAGCAACTGCTTGCTCCTCAGTTCTCGGGAAGCCATCTAAGATGAAACCATTTGCACATTCGGGTTTGGACAAGCCTTCACGAACAATGCCGATGGTTACGACGTCGGGGACAAGTCCGCCAGCGTCCATATATTTTTTTGCCTCTTTACCAAGTTCGGTGCCTGCGCTTACTGCTGCACGGAACATGTCTCCTGTGGAGATATGAGGGATTTTAAATTCATCAATGAGTTTTTCTGCTTGAGTGCCTTTACCAGCACCCGGAGGTCCCATTAAAAGAATGTACATTCTGAACTCCTCCTATTTCATAAAGCCATGATAATGACGCATCAGAACCATGGACTCTATTTGCTTCATAGTTTGTAATGCAACACCAACAACGATCAACAAAGCGGTACCGCCGAAGTACACACCTTCAATGCGGGTTACCCATCCGATAACATGAGCATCAGCGCAATTAATGAGAGGAAAATCGCACCGGCCAAAGTTATTCTGGACATCACCTTGTCAAGATATTCTGTAGTAGGATTACCGGGTCTTAAACCGGGAATAAAGCCACCGTTCTTTTTTAATATTATCGGAAAGATCTCCGATGTTCAGGCTTACTGCTGTATAGAAGTAAGTGAAGAACAAAATCATCAGAACATATAATGTGGTCTGCAGCGGCTGCCCCACTGAAAGAGCTTACCCATTGCTTTAACCCAGGGAACATCAACGAACTGAGCAATTGTTACCGGGAACATCAGCACCGAAGAAGCGAAGATGATCGGAATAACGCCTGCCTGGTTGACCTTCAGAGGGATATAGCTTGTATGACCGCCATAAGCCTTTTTTGCCTACTACACGCTTAGCATACTGAACGGGGATTTTGCGAATACCCTCAGAAATGATAATTACGAAAACTACCATGCCAGGCTATAGCCGCGAACAAAATAACGTTCAATAAGCTACTGTGCCAGCCTGCAGATATTGGAAAATTACCTTAAGTCCATCCGGCAGTCTGGATACGATACCGGCAAAGATTATCAGGGAAATACCATTGCCGACGCCGCGAGCTGTAATCTGCTCGCCTATCCACATAAGGAAAACGGTTCCTGCAGTAAGTGTGATAGCAATAAGCAGGATTGAGAAAATCCCGGGGTTATTAATCGCCATCTTCAGGCCGTAGGCCATACCGCAGGCTTGGACAAACGCCAAAGCCACCGTCAGCATACGTGTAAGCTTTGTCGTTTTCTTGAAGCCTTCCTCACCTTCCTTGGACCATTGTTCCAAGGTCGGTACAACTACCTTCAATAACTGTAAAATAATTGAAGCATTGATATATGGGGTAATACTCATAGCAAAAATAGAGAATTTGCTCAAGCGCCGCCACTGAACATATCAAGCAGTCCGAAGAGATTACCGCTGCGGAAAAGCTGTTCAATGACAGAAGCGTTTACGCCAGGAACAGGTATATGTGTTCCAGCCCTGAATACGATGAACATGGCGAGAGTAAATAAAACTTTTTGCCTGAGTTCTGTTATTCTAAATATGTTTGCAAGGGCTGCTAACACTTTAGATCACCTCAATCTTACCGCCAGCTGCAACGATTTTCTCTTCAGCGGATTTGCTGAAGCCCATAGCTTGTACAGTAAGCTTTTTGGTTAATTCGCCATTGCCAAGAATACGGATGCCGTCGCGAATGTTCTTAACAACACCTTCTTCAATGAGCATTACGGGTTCAACAACGGTGCCGTCCTCAAAACGATTGAGTACGGAAACGTTGATTTCAACATAATCTTTACCAAATTTATTGTAGAAACCGCGTTTAGGAAGACGCAGGTACAGAGGTCTTTGACCACCTTCAAATCCAGGGCGCTTAACACCGCCGGAACGGGATTTCTGACCTTTCTGGCCTTTGCCGGAAGTCTTGCCCAAGCCACTGCCCAGGCCACGACCTACGCGAACTGCTACACGTTTAGATCCCGGAGCGGGAGACAATTCATGTAAATTCATCTTCAGTACACCTCCTTGTCTTACGCTTCTTCAACCTTCACGAGATGTTCAACCTTGTGAATCATGCCGCGAATAGTCGGAGTATCTTCTTTAACAACGCTAGTATTGATTTTACCTAAGCCCAGAGCTTTAACGGTTGCACGCTGATCTTTGGGGTAACCGATCAGGCTGCGGGTCAGGGTGATTTTAATTTGTGCCATGACAAAGTCCTCCTTAGCCCAACAATTCTTCTACGGTTTTACCACGCAGAGCTGCAACAGCTTCAGCACTCTTCAAGGATTTCAGACCTTCAATGGTTGCACGAACCATGTTGTTCGGGTTGGAAGAGCCTTGAGATTTAGTAAGAATATCACGAACGCCAGCCAGTTCCAGTACGGCACGTACAGGGCCGCCAGCGATAACGCCGGTACCTTCTGCAGCCGGTTTCAGGAATACGCGGCCTGCGCCGAATACACCGATGTTTTCATGAGGAATGGTAGTACCAACCAGCGGTACAGTAACCAGGTTTTTCTTAGCGTCTTCAACGCCTTTACGAATAGCTTCAGGAACCTCTGCAGCTTTACCCAGACCCATGCCTACATGACCATTTTCATCACCTACAACAACAAGTGCAGCGAAGGAGAAACGACGTCCGCCTTAACAACCTTAGCAACACGGTTGATGAAAACGACTTTTTCTTGTAATTCGTTTTCTTTATTTTCGAAGTTCGCCACTTTATTTCCTCCTTCTCTTAGAATACCAGGCCAGCTTCGCGAGCAGCTTCAGCAGGGCAGCTACACGTCCGTGGTACAGATAGCCACCACGATCGAATACAACTTCTTTTACACCCTTAGCCAGCGCTTTTTCAGCGATTGCTTTGCCTACAGCTTTAGCAGCCTCAATGTTGCCGCCGTAGTTTTCTTTCAGATCTTTTTCAACGGTGCTGGCAGCAGCGATAGTTTCGCCGGTCTCATCGTTAATAACCTGTGCATAAATGTTGGACAGGGAACGGTATACGTTCAGACGAGGTTTTTCAGCAGTACCGATAATATATCTACGAGAACGGAGATGACGTTTTTGACGTTTCTCGTTTTTATCAACTCTGTTAAGCAAGAGTTTCACTCCCTTCTTTTAGAAATTATTTCTTGCCTTTAGCGCCGGCTTTACCAATCTTACGACGAACATGTTCGCCTTCGTAACGGATACCTTTACCTTTGTAAGGTTCAGGCGGACGCAAAGTACGGATATCTGCAGCAACTGCACCTACAACTTCTTTATCAGCACCGCTAACAACGATCTTGTTCGGAGCGGGAACTTCAAAAGTAATACCTGCAGGCGGCTCTTTTACAACCGGGTGAGAGAAACCCAGAGTAAAGTTAATGTTTTGGCCTTGCTTAGCAGCACGGTAACCAACACCATTAATTTCCAGAGTTTTGCTGAAGCCTTGGGTTACACCGATGATCATGTTGTTAATCAGGGTGCGGGACAGACCATGCAGAGAACGGTTTTCTTTTTCATCGTCCGGACGTTCAACGGTGATTACACCATTGTCCATGGTCAGCTTCATGTTTTTATTGATTTGGCGAGCTAATTCGCCTTTAGGACCTTTAACGGTCACGTGATTATCTTCAATAGTAACTGTTACACCAGCGGGAACAGTAATTGGCATCTTACCAATTCTAGACACGTACGAGCACCTCCTATCTTTTTAGTATTACCATACGTATGCAAGAACTTCGCCGCCCAAGCCTGCTTTACGAGCAGCTTTGTCGGTCATCAAGCCTTGGGAAGTAGAAATTAATGCAATACCCAGACCTCCGAGGACTCTAGGCAGTTGGTCTTTTTGAGAGTAAACTCTCAGACCAGGTTTGGAAATACGTTTAATACCGGAGATAACCTTCTCTTTATTAGCACCGTATTTCAGGCTGACGCGGATAACATTTTGTTTGCTGTCAGCAATAACTTCGAAATCTTTAATGAAACCTTCGGCTTCAGGATTTCAGCAATAGCCAGCTTAATCTTGCTGCCGGGGATTTCAACTTTATCATGATGAACTGAATTTGCGTTACGAATACGGGTAAGCATATCAGCAATCGGGTCAGTCATTACCATACTTAAATACCCTCCTTCCTTGTTGTCTGTCTTACCAGCTTGCTTTGGTTACGCCCGGAATAGCTCCTTTATAAGCATATTCACGGAAGCAGATACGGCAGAGGCCAAATTTACGCATATAGCCATGAGGTCTGCCGCAAACTTTGCAGCGGTTATAATGACGAACTTCGAATTTCGGTTCGCCTTTCCATTTTTCGATCAGGGCTTTTTTAGCCAATGTGTTCCCTCCTCACTTATGCGCCGAACGGCATTCCGAGGAGTTTGAGCAGCTCTCTAGCTTCCTCGTCTGTCTTAGCGGTAGTCACAATGATGATATCCATGCCACGAACTTTATCGATCTTATCATATTCGATTTCCGGGAAAATCAATTGTTCTTTCAGACCCAGTGCGTAGTTGCCACGGCCGTCAAATGCGGAAGCATTTACGCCACGGAAGTCACGTACGCGCGGAAGAGCGAGATTCATCAGTTTATCAAGGAAATAGTACATACGGTCGCCACGCAGGGTTACTTTAGCACCCAGAGGCATACCTTGACGTACTTTGAAAGCTGCGATGGATTTCTTAGCTTTGGTGATAACAGGTTTCTGACCTGCGATCTGAGTCATATCAGCAACTGCGCTTTCCAGAGCTTTGCTGTTGCCTACAGCCTCGCCAACACCCATGTTGATTACAACTTCTCAATTTTAGGGATTTCCATTACGTTTTTATATTGGAATTGTCATGCATAGCCTTAGCTACTTCAGACAAATATTTTTCTTGCAATCTGGTCTTTGCCATTCAGTTATTTCCTCCTTTCCCGGAAAATTATTTATCGATTACTTCACCGCATTTTTTGCAGGTTCTTACGAAAGCACCGGCAACTTCGGTCTTTTTAATACGGGTAGCTTGTTTGCAAACCGGGCATACCAGCATTACTTTGGAAGAAGCGAGCGGAGCTTCTTTAGTAATGATGCCGCCTTGAGGATTTGCCTGAGACGGTTTGGTATGACGTTTTACTTTATTCACGCCTTCAACAACCACTTTGGCTTTCTTAGGCAGAGCTTCAACGATCTTACCTTGCTTGCCTTTATCCTTACCGGACAGTACAAGAACGGTATCGCCTTTTTTAACATGCAGCTTTACAGCATTTGCCATGTCAAGAACACCTCCTTACAGTGCGTATTCTAATTTCTTACAGCACTTCCGGTGCCAGAGAATGATTTTCATGAAGTCTTTTTCGCGAAGTTCAGCGGGCAACAGGCCCAAAAATACGAGTGCCGCGCGGGCTCTTGTCGTCTTTAATTACAACTGCTGCGTTCTCATCAAAACGGATGTAGGAACCGTCTGCACGGCGAACACCTTTAACGGAACGAACAACAACTGCTTTAACTACGTCGCCTTTTTTTACAACGCCACCGGGTGATGCATCTTTAACAGCACATACGATAACGTCACCGATATTAGCATATTTACGGTAAGAACCGCCTAATACACGGATACACATAACCTTCTTAGCGCCAGTGTTGTCACCAACATTAAGGATAGTTTGTTGTTGTATCATGGATTTCCCTCCCTTGCCGGACTAACTCTTCGGCAAAATTATTTAGCACGCTCTAAGATTCAATAACGCGCCAGCATTTATCTTTAGACAGCGGACGAGTTTGCATAATTTCAACTACGTCGCCAACATGTGCTTCGTTATTTTCATCATGAGCTTTAAATTTAATAGTATGTTGTACGCCTTTTTTGTACAGCGGATGCTGAACGAAACGTTCTACTGCAACTACGACAGTTTTCTGCATTTTATCGCTGACAACTTTACCAATACGGGTAACACGTGCGTTTCTTTCTTCGGTCACGACTGTTTCCTCCTTGTTATACTTCAAAACAGTTAAGCCTTGAGCTCACGTTCACGCTGGATTGTTTTGATACGGGCAATGGATTTCTTAACGTCACGAATTTTCATCGGATTTTCACATTGACCGGTTGCCATTTGAAAACGCAGATTGAAGAGTTCCTCTTTCAAATCTGCCAACTTGGTGTCTAACTCAGCAGCAGACAATTCACGAATTTCTGTTGTTTTCATTAAGCTTCACCACCCTTTTCTTGTGCGGCAGCTTCAGCTTCCTGTTGAGCGCGAGTTACAATTTGCATTTGATAGGCAATTTGTGGCTAGCAAGACGCATTGCTTCTTTAGCAACTTCTTCGCTAACACCGTTCATTTCGAACAGAACGCGACCAGGTTTAACTACTGCTACCCAGTACTCCGGAGAACCTTTACCAGAACCCATACGAGTTTCAGCAGGTTTTGCAGTAATCGGTTTATCCGGGAAAATTTGAATCCAAACTTGACCGCCACGTTTGATATAACGTGTCATTGCGATACGGGCTGCCTCAATCTGGCGGTTGGTAATCCAAGCGGGCTCCAATGCTACCAGACCGAAATCGCCATGAGCGATTCTATTACCGCGCATAGCACGGCCAGTCATACGACCTCTATGTTGTTTACGATGTTTAACTCTCTTCGGTAATAACATGTCTGATTATGCCTCCTTTGCCGGAGCAACTTTAGCTGCTTCTTTGCTTTCAGGAAGAACTTCACCTTTGTAAATCCATACCTTAATGCCGATACGGCCATAAGTGGTATGTGCTTCTGCAGTGCCATAATCGATGTCAGCACGCAGGGTGTGCAGAGGAATGCTGCCTTCACGATAGGATTCGCTGCGTGCAATTTCAGCACCGCCAAGGCGACCGCCGCAGGTAATTTTGATACCTTTAGCACCCATACGCATGGTACGGCCAACGCATTGTTTCATAGCACGGCGGAAAGCGATACGGCGTTCCAGCTGTGCTGCAATGTTCTCTGCAACCAAGGTTGCGTCCATATCCGGGGTTTTAACTTCTACGATGTTGATTTCGATAGCGCTCTCAGTCATTTTCTTCAGGTCGGATTTCAGCAGTTCGATGTTGCTGCCTTGACGACCGATTACCATACCAGGTTTTGCAGTATGGATGGAAATGCGGGCTTTATTAGATGCGCGTTCGATTTCTACTTTAGAGATACCGGACAGGAACAGTTTTCTTTGATGAACTCACGGATTTTAATGTCTTCTAACAAGAATTTCTCATAGTCTTTGCCAGCGTACCATTGGAATCCCAGCCTTTGATAACGCCAACACGGAGACCATGCGGATTAACTTTTTGACCCACTATCTTTTCCCTCCTTCTGACGGGATATTATTTTCTTTAACTGCTACAGTTACGTGGCTAGAACGTTTCAGAATTTTGAAAGCCTGTCCACGGGAACGAGGATGAATACGTTTCATGGTCGGACCTTGATCTACTGCACAGTAGGATACGATCAGGTTATCCACGTTCATGTCAAAATTGTGCTCTGCGTTTGCTACTGCATGCGCAGAACTTTCTCGATTACCTCAGAACCAACCTTCGGGGTATATTTGAGGATCGCGAATGCTTCACCAACGGATTTGCCGCGGATGAGATTGATTACGATGCGCAGTTTGCGCGGCGCAATACGGATATATTTTGCAATTGCCTTTGCTTCCATTGTTTGGTCCCCCTTTCCCCTTATTTTAAGCCGGTGCTCTTATCTGCGTGACCTTTGTAAGTACGAGTAGGAGCGAATTCTCCTAATTTGTGGCCTACCATATCCTCGGTAATGAATACCGGAACATGTTTGCGTCCGTCATGAACCGCAATGGTGTGACCAACGAAAGACGGAAGAATAGTAGAGCTGCGAGACCAGGTCTTAACAACTTTTTATCATTAGCGGCATTAAGCACGTCAATCTTTTTCAAAAGACTTGCATGGACAAAAGGTCCTTTTTTAACTGATCTGGACACTAGGTTAGCCTCCTTTCCTTATCCTGTTTTATTATTTAGTTCTACGTTTCAGAATTAACTTAGTAGAAGCTTTCTTCTCTCTGCGAGTACGAGTACCGAATGCACATTTACCCCAAGGAGTAACAGGACGTTTACGACCAACGGGGGAGTGACCTTCACCACCACCATGCGGATGGTCGTTAGGATTCATAACAACGCCGCGGTTAGCAGGACGGATACCCAGCCAACGGCTGCGGCCAGCTTTACCGATGCAGATGTTTTCAGCATCAATGTTACCAACTTGACCGATGGTTGCACGGCAGTTGATATGTACTTTACGGATTTCGCCAGAAGGAAGACGGAGCAGAGCGTAGTCGCCCTCTTTAGCCATCAGCTGTGCGCTGGTACCAGCACTACGAGCCATTTGGCCGCCTTTACCAATTTTCATTTCCACGTTGTGTACGGTAGTACCAAGCGGAATGTTTTTCAGCGGCAGGCAGTTACCGGTTTTGATATCTGCGTCAGGACCGCTTACTACGATATCGCCAACTTCAAATCAAGCGGAGCGATGATGTAACGTTTTTCGCCGTCAACATAGTTGATCAGAGCGATACGAGCGTTACGGTTAGGATCGTATTCAATGGTAGCACCTTAGCCGGAATGCCGTCTTTGGTACGCTTGAAATCAATGATACGATATTGTTTTTATGACCGCCGCTTGATGACGAACAGTCATTTTACCGGTATTATTACGGCCTGCATGTTTACCAAGTTTTTCAACAAGCGGGCGGTAAGGCTTGTCAGTCGTAATCTCTTCGAAGGCAGACACAGTAATAAAGCGTCTGGAAGGAGAATACGGATTAAAGCTTTTAATAGCCATTTAATTTACCTCCTATACGTTAATTACATTCCTTCGAAAAGGGGAATCGTATTGCCTTCAGCAAGCTTCACGATAGCTTTCTTATAATCGGAACGTTTGCCAACATATTTACCCATGCGTTTGGTTTTTGCCCAGTACGCGGATGGTATTTACATTCAATACTTTAACTTTGAAAATCGCCTCTACAGCTTGGCGAATCTCTACTTTGTTAGCATCCAGGGGAACCTGAAGGTGTATTTGTTCTCCTGCATCATCTGAGAAGTCTTTTCAGTGATGATGGGACGAATCAGTATATCGCGAGGATTAGCAGCCATTATGCGAGCACCTCCTCAATTTTTTCTACAGCATCTTTAGCAAGGAATACCTTTTTGCTGTTCAGGATATCAAAGCAGTTCAGACCCATGTTGGTGATGGTGGTTACTTTCGGCATGTTACGTGCGGAAAGAGCAACGTTTTCGTTGGAACCATCGGTAATCAACAGAGCTTTAGTGTCAACAGCTTCAAAAGCTTTCAGCAGAGAAGCTACTTGTTTAGTTTTCGGAGCGTCAAAAGCCAGACCTTCAACAACTACCAGTTCACCAGCTGCTACTTTAGCAGACAGTGCGCAGCACAGAGCTAAGCGACGTGCTTTACGAGGCATTTTCTTTGCATAGCTGCGGGGTTGGGGACCAAAAGTGGTACCACCGCCAACATACGGGAGAACGGTTGGAACCGCAACGAGCGCGGCCAGTACCTTTTTGTTTCCAGGGTTTACGACCGCCACCGCGTACCATAGCACGGGTTTTAGTAGCGGAAGTTCCTTGACGTTGGTTTGCCAGCTGCATTACAACTGCTTGATGTACTACAGCTTCATTGAACTCAGCGCCAAATACGGAATCATTTAATTCTATTTCACCGGTTTGTGCACCGGAAAGATCATATACTGATAACTTCGGCATTAGAAGCATCCTCCTTTCTTTCGCTTATCTTATTATTTGTTAGGTTTTACGGTTTCCTTCAGTACTACGTAAGAACCAGTAGCACCCGGAATAGCACCCTTAACCAGAATAAGATTACGTTCTGCGTCAACCTTAACAACGGTCAGACGTTGAACAGTTACATTTGCATTACCCATACGCCAGGCAGTTTTTTGCCTTTGATTACACGGCCGCCAGGACCGGAATGCATGGGGCCCATAGAACCAGGCTCACGATGAGACTTAGAACCATGTTTCATAGGTCCGCGAGAGAAATTGTGGCGCTTAATAGTGCCTGCAAAACCTTTGCCGCGGGAAACGCCGCTTGCGTCAATCAGTTCGCCTGCAGCAAAAATATCAGCAGCGATTTTATCGCCTACCGCATATTCGGAAGGAGCAGCCAGACGCAGCTCTCTGACAAATTTAACCGGTGTTACACCAGCTTTGTCAAAATGGCCTTTCATCGGTTTGGTGGTATGTTTTTCTTTAATTTCACCAAAACCAAGTTGAACAGCATTATAACCGTCTGTTTCTTCGGTTTTGTTTTGAAGTACAACGCAGGGTCCTGCTTCTACAACAGTAACAGGAATCAGTCTGCCATCAGCTTCAAAAATTTGGGTCATGCCCAGTTTTTTGCCTAAGATACCTTTAGCCATTATTGCACCTCCTCCTTACAGTTTAATTTCAATATCTACGCCAGCGGGCAGGTCAAGACGCATCAGAGCGTCAACAGTCTTACCGGTGGGTTCCAGAATGTCTACAAGACGTTTGTGAGTACGCATTTCGAATTGCTCACGGGAATCTTTGTTAACATGCGGAGAACGCAGAATAGTGTAAATGTTTTTTTCTGTAGGAGGGGAATCGGACCGGAAACTTGTGCACCGGTACGTTTTGCAGTTTCTACAATCTTAGAAGCACTTTGGTCAAGTGCTTTATGATCATACGCTTTCAGGCGTATTCTAATCTTTTGAGACTTAGCCATTAAAAAATATCCTCCTAAATTCGCCCAGTTTCTATGAACGGACATACTCCGTGAAAATCTCCCTGTCTAACAGGCAAGCAACCTTTCACATCATCGCAGGGCCATACCAACAAACATAAGAATAGAGGGGAGGTTAACCCCCCTCATATTCTTCCAGGGATCTAACTAAAATTATTTCTCTTCTACTTCGGAAACAACGCCAGCGCCAACGGTACGGCCGCCTTCACGGATAGCGAAACGCAGACCTTTTTCGATAGCGATCGGGGTGATCAGTCTACTTCCATGGTTACGTTATCGCCAGGCATTACCATTTCTACGCCCTCCGGCAGTTCGGTTACACCGGTTACGTCGGTAGTACGGAAATAGAATTGCGGACGGTAGCCGTTGAAGAACGGAGTGT
>ENA-OQCS01000255-OQCS01000255.1-human-gut-metagenome-genome-assembly--contig:-NODE-255-length-29092-cov-2.466805_pt1 | contig 29092 bp, 42 predicted proteins | sample MGYA00242757_ERZ504575 | MGnify/ENA primary metagenome ERZ504575 (study PRJEB26092, sample SAMD00036297) | human gut metagenome | host: Homo sapiens | study: EMG produced TPA metagenomics assembly of... | reverse complement strand
CATCATACCACTGCTTCACAACGTCCTTTTTGTCTCCCATTCCGAACTCGTCCAGAGATGCAAAAAACTTCCTTTTCGGTAAATCCAAAACAGTCCGCATACAGATCCGATGTCGTCGTCACCACACGCAGATTATTTAAGTCAGAAAAAATACTTTCTTTCGAAACCCTCGTGATTCCGGTCATCATCGCACGTTCCAGATAAGGATTCGTTTTAAACGTCGCATTAAACAGATCCGCACAAAACGTTGTAAATTCCGCCCAGTAGCCATGGACATACGCTTCCTGCATCGGCGTGTCGTACTCATCCAGCAGAATAATCACTCTTCTGCCGTAATACCGCGCCAGATACATACTCATATTATTGAGTGCCGCTGCGGCTCCGCATCACCCATATGCAGATTGACCTCGTTGTATGCTTTCTTCTCATTTCCGCTCAGCAGATCCCCATCCAGAAGATAACGGTTTTCTTCATACACTCTCGCAATCTGCTGTTTGATCTGAATTTTTGCTTCCGAAAGCTGATCTGCTTTCACGGCTGCAAACTCAAAAAGATCACCGGATACTTTCCCTGCAGTTCCCGATATTTTTCTTCTTTCCAAACGCCAAGTCCTTCAAACAGATCGCCCCGGGCGGCATATTTATTAGAGAAAAAGCAGTCCAGCATACTCATATTCAGTGTCTTGCCAAAGCGGCGGGGGCGGGTGATCAAGGTGATTTCATCTCCGTTTTCCCACCAGTCCTTGATGAAGTGAGATTTATCCACAAAGAAATAATGGTTTTCCCTTAAGGATGCAAAATTCTGTTTTCCTATACTGATTACTTTTTCCATCCATCACACCTGCTTTCGGAATTTGTCCTTTTCTCGATTATACACTATCCTTTCCTGAATTCCAATCTTAAAACATCCTATTCGCCGCAAACGTAAAAAACAATAACGCCAGAAACAGCACTTCCAGCACCGCTCCCAGAATGGTAATGATCTTTCCCGTCTTCTCTTTCCAGATTTTTTTTCATCCCCAGATACAATAGAATTCCGATCACCGCGCCAAGCGTATTATCGATCACATCCGTAATATCACTCGCGCCGATCGCAAAAATATACTGCGTCACCTCAAAAAACAGGCTCAGTCCCGATGCAAGGAGAATGCGGTTCTGGATTTCGCTGTCCGGATAGAAGGCTGAGATGCAGAGGCCGAACGGCAGAAAGACCAGCATATTTTCGATAATTTCACTAATCTGCACTTTCCCGTTCACCACAACCGACGCCGCATACGGAATCAGATTAATCCCCCGCAGGTGCGGAATTTCTTCCGGGCGCAGAGCGAATTTGAATAAAATGCACCAGACAAGCAGCACCAGATAAACGCCGAATACCACCAGAAATGCTTTTGATTTTTCTTATTTGCCAGAAATCCCATCTTGGTTTTCCCCCTCTGAATCAGATTTTGTATACGTCTGATTCTATCAGAACATTCTTAGGATTCCTCTTCCCTTTTCCAAAGAAATCCCAACGGATTTCCTAAGTTTTTCTTAATGCCGCCGGAAAAATCCGCACAGCGTAAAAAGCGGCTCTCCGGAATCTTCCGAAAAGCCGCTTTTCCAACGTTTCTATTTTATTTGAAAACTCTTATTTCTTAATCTCATATCCGCAGTACTGCATCACAAGCTCGCAGAACATTGCGTTTGCCCAGGAGAACCACTCTCTGGTGTAAACGGTCGGATCATCTACGAAAACACCCTCGTGCATCAGTCCTGTACCGCCGTCGGTTGCCATCAGTTCGTGGATCATCTGATGTTTCTCCTCCTTTGTCGGTGCGGTCAGTCCCTCGATGGCTTTGGAGATGTGCCATACGTAGCGAACCGGTGTGTGCGGGCTTCCGATACCGGAAAGCTTCGTTCCTGCATAATAGAACGGGTTTGCCTCGCTTAAGATCAGCTTTCTTGTGTTGTCAGCCACTTCCTGGCTTTCCGGCTCGTAGCCGAGATAGCTCATAGCCAGAAGACTCGGTACATTGGCATCGTCCATCAGATTATACTGGCCAAAGCCGTCTACCTCGTAAGCATAAACATCGCCAAGTCCCCAGATATGGGTGGTACCGTAAGTCTCAATGGCCTGTTTTACGGTCTTTGCCATCTCTTCTGCTTTCTTCGCAATCTCCTCTTTTCCGCCGACGAAATCTGCGATCTCCTTCAGATAATTCAGAACGACAACCGCAAACATGTTGGACGGAATCAGATAACCGTAACGGCAGGAATCATCGCTTGGACGGAAGCCGGACCAGATCAGGCCGATGCCGGATTTTACCTGCGCACCTTTTCCATCGCGGGAAAGCGTATCGGTGTAGGAGCAGTTTTTACGGATGAAGCTGTACGGGGATTTCTCCTCGTGGTTCATTTCAGTCTCAAATACAGTCAGGATTTTGTCAACACCTTCCCAGAAAACCTCGTCAACTGATCCGTTCTTCCGGTGTTCTTCCAGAACAGATAGGAGAACTGCAGCGGATAGCAGAGAGAATCGATCTCATACTTTCTCTCCCAGATCCACGGTCCCATATCGGTCTCGTCCTTCTCCCAGCAGTTGCCGTTCGGTCCTTCGTTGAATGCGTTTGCGTATGGATCGATGTTGATGCACATAAACTGGCGGCGGATAAGGCCTGCGATCAGGTCAGCCAGCTCCGGGTCGTTCTGCGCCGGAACAAGGTACGGGCGCAGCTGTGCTACCGATCACGCAGCCACATGGCCGGGATATCTCCGGTGATGACGTAGGTGCTGCCGTCCTCCATTTTCTTTACGGTTGTGTCGAGGGTATTGGAGTAGCATCGTTCAAACATATCAACGATTTCCGGCTCGTCTTTCAGTTTTTCTCTCAGGCTTAAAATCAGCTCCTGAATGGACTTTGGTAAGGTCTCTTTCATTCTTTTTTCATCCTTTCGCTCAATTTTTCTCATTTCCCGTTATTCTACAACAGGCATCTCCGCAATCGAAAATGCCCTGTTGTAGTTCTTATAAAATTAATGTATCAGACTTATTTCTGTGCGTCAATCTGTTTCTGAGCTTCTTCGCGGATGGTCTCCCAGCCTGCGGTCTCAAGCTCTGCATCGATTGTTTTACAAGCTCTCTCGGATCCTGTGCGCCGGTGAATAACTCAGAATAGTATTTCTCATATACGGCACGGCAGTTTGCAAGCTCTGTTTCGATGTTGGAGGTATCCAGGTTGAATCCAAGCATCTCAGACGGAGTTGCTTTCTCGTTCAGCTCTTCTACTTCATCCCACTGGTTGAAGTCAACATCGTCTGTCTGAGTTACGTTGAAGAAAGTACCCTGGGTATATCCGGCCATACCCCAGTCAGTGGTCAGGCGGTGTACCTTATTGTCATCGGTGTACTCGAAGTCTTTTCCTTCTGCTCCATAGTAGAACCAGTCACGTACTTTGGAATCCGTATTTACCAGGTTCAGAAGCTGAAGTGCTTTGTCCGGGTGCTTGCATCCGGAGTAAATACCATTGATGGAACCACGTACAGTTGTGTTGGAAACGACTGTGTTGCCATACTGTACTGCTGAACAATTGGCGATACCATTGTTCGGACCCCATGTTGTTTTGCAGCGCCGCTCCATCTGTGCAACAAAGAACATTGCGTATTTGCTGGAATCATCTGCTGTCGGAGCGTCTCCGTTGATGATGCCCTCCTGATACATTTTACGAACGATATCCAGGTTGGAAAGGATTTCTTCGTCATCCAGCGGATTGACAACGGTCTTGCTGTCATCGCCGTATTTAACGCCGATTGCCGGAAGTCCGGAGCTTAAATCATCGTAGTTCAGGTTCAGCAGGAAGTTTGCACCATTTTTGGACATGAAGTACGGAGATCCGCCTTCGCCCTCTTTTACTGTCTTCAGAGCATCGTACAGAGTATTGAAATCTGTTACAGAATTTACATCAATGTTATATTTGTCTGCAATATCCTGATCCCATACAAAGTACTCGGAAAGGGAGCTGTCTTTGTAGTCGGTACGCCGTAGATTTTTCCATTTACTTCTACTGCTTTCCAGTAATCTTCCGGAATCATGTCATACAGCTCGGAAGCGTTGTCTTTGAGCAGATCTGTAATGTCCATCAGTGCGCCGGTGTTCACCTCAGAAGAGTAACGGTTCTGGTCGGTGAACAGGATATCGAAGTACTCGCCGGAGTTTGTGATAACGCTTCTTCTGTTATCCCAGTCACCCCACGGAACGATCTCCATGTCTACATTAACGCCGATTTTCTCCTCCAGATATGGTTGATCTGTGCAAGCCACTCATCATAATCCTTCGGCATTCCGTTACCAACCTGAATCCATTTCAGTGTAACAACTTCATCTTTTGCATCACTCTTTGAAGAGCTGCTGCTTCCGTTGCTGCTTCCGCAGCCTGCCAGCATGCCACCGGCCATAACAGCAGAAAGTGCAAGAGCTAAAAACTGTTTCTTTTTCATTGTAGCATCCTCCTGATATAAAATATAGAATGTTGAAATTATCCTTAACCGAAGCCTTTTGCTTCAGTATGAGATCCATAAAGGTAAATGGTCGATCAGCCTTTTACCGCACCGACCGTCAGACCGGAAATGAAGTATTTCTGGAAGAACGGATAGCAGCATGCGATCGGGATGATGATGATGATTGCCATCGCCATACGGGCGCCCTCTTTTGGCATCGAGTTCATGTACTGTGCCGTGGTAACGCCAAGAGACGGGTTGTTTGCCATCACCTCAATATTTCTCTGTACGTGATCCAGCAGAGCCTGCAGGGAATACAGCTTGGTATCGCTGATGTACAGGGAAGACTGGAACCAGTCGTTCCAGTAACCGAAGGTGAGGAACAGGGCGATCGTTGCCATCAGCGGTTTCGACAGCGGCAGGGCGATCTTTCCGAAAATCTGGAACTGGGTTGCTCCGTCGATCTGTGCCGACTCAATGATGGATTCCGGAATGTTGGTCTTGAAGAACGTTTTACAGATAACAACGTTGAACGAAGAAACACAAAGCGGAAGGATCAGCGCCCAGATACTGTTTTTCAGGTTGAGGAACTGTGTGTTAACTACATAAGAAGAAATCATACCACCATTGAAGATCATTGGAATAAAAACGACCATGGTGAAGAATCCGTTCAGTTTGTAGGTGCTTCTGGAAAGAACGTAACCCATCAGCATCGTAAGGGCAACTCCGATTACCGTACCGATAACCGTTACCGCAACGGAAACGCCAAGTGCAGTCACAATCATCTGTCCTTCCCGAAGAAGGAATTTGTAGGAATCCAGCGAGTATGCACTCGGGATAAACTGGTAGCCATTCATCTTGATCGAATGCTCGGAAGAAATCGAGATCATGAAGATGAATACCACCGGGATAATGCAGGCCAGGGCAAGGATCACAAAAATAACATTGAAAATTGCATTTGTAGATCCCTGGATCTGATTTAAATGTGAAGAGGAAGCCAGATCAAGATCTTTTTTCTTTTTTGCCATTTTTGTACCTCCTTAAATAATCGCGCTGTCTTCATCAATCTTCTTCACAATGGCATTGGCAAGAAGGATGGTGATGCAGCATGCAACAGACTGGAAGAATGTTGCCGCAGAAGTCATTCCGATCGGAGTGGAAGACTGCAGTGCGTTGTATACATATGTGTCGATAGTTGCTGTCGTTTTGAAGATCGACCGCTTGCTCCCTGAGAAAGCTGGAAGAACAGTCCGAAGTCGGAGTAGAAGACCTTTCCGACATTCAGGATGAACATCATGATGATGACACTCTTTAAGCAAGGCAGGGTAATGTGCCATACCTGCTGTCTCTTATTGCGCCGTCCATAACGGCTGCCTCGTACAGTGTGGTATCAATACCGGAAATGCTGGACAGGTAGATAACCATGTTGTATCCGGTAGATTTCCACAGATACATGAAGATCAGGATAAATGGCCATACACCGGCACTCATGTACCACTGAATCGGTTCCTTGCCTGCATTTCTCATTATACTGTTGATCAGACCGTTGTCCTGGTTCAGGAATGCATCCAGGAAGTAGGAAGCTACAACCCATGACATGAAATATGGAAGAACATCATCGTCTGATATACCTTCGACGCTCTTTTGTTGTGCAGCAGGCTGATCATGATAGCCAGTCCTACGGAAAATACCATACCAAGAACGATAAATGCAAGGTTATACAGGATTGTGTTTCTCAGGATGACGAACAGGTCGTTGGATCTGATCAGGAACGAAAAGTTTTTGAAGCCGGCCCAGTCACTGTGGAGCAGGTTATAAATGAAACTCTTTCCGCCGGTGATTTTGTAATTCTTGAACGCAATGATCAGACCGAACATAGGCAGGAAGCAGAACAGAATATACCAGATGGTGGTCGGCAGCGCCATGACGGTCAGCTCCGTGTCATTCTTGGTCCAGCGTCCTTTTTTCTTTTTGCTTGGTTTACTCAAGATTTTTTCCTCCTTCTCCCGATTGCTCGCTTATCACTTGATCCGTTTATCTTACAAACGGAATCCCGGTAAATAATCTTTCCGGGAATGCGGTATACCTCGCCGCTCTTTTTCTGCGGTTCATTCATATGTTTGATCATACGTTTTGCCGCAAGACGTGCAATCGCGTCGGTGTCAACCGCAACCGTGGTGAGCGACGGACTGCACAGTTGTGCATAAATGGAATCATCAAAACCGGTCACGGAAACATCCTCCGGTACGCAGATTCCACGCTCTTTTAATGCCTGCACTAATTTGAATGCGGTGGCATCGCAGTTACAGACGAATGCGGTGGGCAGCTTCTCCGGCAGCAAAAGCGGAATGGCAATGCCTTCCTCGCTCCGGTCCGGGATTCTCCACTCATTTTTCGGGGAAATTCCCTCCTCCAGCATTCTCCGCAGATATCCGAGATATCGGTCGGAAATACTGGGTTGTACTTCCTACGGTTCCGACAAATCCGATGTCTGTGTGACCCTGCTGGATCAGGTAATTGGTCAGCTCATAGGAGCTGTAAATATTCTCGGTGATGACGGAATCGGATTTGTGGGTTTGATCGTAGATGTCCACATACACCTTCGGGAGATCAATCTGTGCAATCTGCTCCCGGACACCCTTATCGAGAATACCAAGAAAGATCAGGCCGTCGAACAGCCCTCTGTCTGTATCGTGTTCATGTCCGACGGGAGTGTTGCTGTTGTCGGAGAAATCATGATACTCGAGCAGGATGCTCTCTGCAGCTCGTAGATGATCCGCTCGTACATTGCCATATAAAATTTTCCTTCGTCTCCGGAGCTGAACCGCGGACTCATGATGATACCGACTTTTTTGCTCTTCCGTTTTCCGTAGTCCGGAAGGACATAACCGGATTCTCTCGCAAGCGCAAAATCTTTTCTTTCAGTTCTTCTCCCACGCCGTCTTTTCCGTTCAGCGCCTTGGAAACTGTTACTTTACTGATGCCCAGCTTATCTGCCAGGTCCTGCATGGATACTGATTTTCTCTCTGCCATGTTACCAACAGCCCCTCTATTTGTTTCTTAACTTGTTTTTATATGTTAACATCCTTTAGAAAGATTGTCAATAGCCTTTTCGTTATTTTGTATATTAAAATTCTTATTTTCCAGTCCTAATTTGTATAGATCGAGGAGTATTCTTCTGTTTCTTTTGATTTTTTAGACAGAAAATCTGTGTTCTTGTGTTAAGTCACATAACATCTTAATATTAACGCAATACTTTTTCGCCTGTTTTCATTTTTAACGAAAAAAGCAGCGGAAGTCTGACTTTTTCGTCTTGTTGTCGCCCTTTCGCTGCCTTTCACTTTTCTATTATCTTCCGTACTGCTGCCGGATCGCCATAGCCGCATTGATTGCCACCGCCAGAAAAAAGACGGCTACAGATATCCCTGTTCCCATTGTTACTGCTTTGAACACCCATAAAATTGTTCCGCCAATCCCGGAACCCAGATTAACAATATAGGCATTTTTATAACAGGCCGCCAGTCCGATACAGGCAATCGCACTGCAGACAAAAAAGAATGTATCAAAGAAAACATTGATATCCAGTGTTCCATTTACTTTTGAGAGGACAGCCGCTATAATTCCAAACAGTATCATCGCTCCAAGAACCGTAAAGCTCAGCTCCCTGCGGTTCATCTTCCGCATAATGGTTTCCGTCTGTTTCTTCTTCCCTCTCCATTTCCAAAAGCTGTAAAGAGCCATCGGAGCCTGCATAAAAATCATAAATACAAAAGTTGCATATATCTTCGTCTGCCATGCCAGAATGCCATTGCAGATCGCATAGACAAAGCCAATCAGGAATCCCGGTGCAAAATTCATGGACACCATAAAATTAAACGTAATGCCGATCAGGGCTGTTACCAGGGCAAACAGCGTGTCCCCGCCAATCACCCCGGCCGCAGCGACTGCTGCAATCTGCAGCAGCAGAACAATATATTTTTTCTTTTCCATATTTTTAGTTATCCGCAAATAAAAGTAACCACACCCTTGTCATTATCCGACAGACTTTCCATATCTTTCTCTGCGGTTTCCTGCTCCACAATCTCCACTCCATAACGGAACTCACTGAATCCGGACAGGTCCATCTTGAAGTTTGTTTCCCATGTGTTATTCATAATCCAGCTGTAAACCGGCCGTTTATTATTCTCCTCTTTGTTATCGCACAGAAGGATTGGGTGGGATTCCATCTCCCCCATGTAAAGTAACGGTGTGTCAAAAGTATTAACCAGAATGGTCTGATCTTTTGTCCGGTAAACGAGCCCTTCATCCGCAATATAGTATTCCATATTGGTGCCAGGAAGCTGATCAATACCAGGGCGCATGGTAACACCTCCATTCTGGATCATCACTTCCGCATCCGGAAGATTTAACGATAACGGAAGGTACAGGCTTTCGATATCCTCGCTTAATGTTTTGGCTACCCGGTAAGAAAACTCAATTTTCGGAAGATGACGGTACATTTTGATCACAACACTGCTGTGATACGTTCCCTCCAGGGTAAAGATCAGTTCTACTTTGGTAAACACCGGTCCGTGATCCAGAATTTTCACATCCGTAAGGTCACCCTGATACTGCTCTGCGTGAAGTCCGCGGATATTTCTTCCGATCAGACTGCGTTCCGCATAAACCCCCTTCCGTATTTCGGTGCGTTCATAAACCGGCGTGAAGAACGTTTCCAGACCGGATTTGCACATTTCAACCTCTGCTTTTTTATTGTAAAAGGAGGTAATACCCTCTCCGACTTTCCATTTGATCTGAAAGAAATCGTTTTCCAGACCGTAAGGCAGTTTGTAACTTTCCGGATCGTACGTGTTCACAATATCGCGCACCCGCTCTGCGCCTACCCAGGCAGTTCTGGTGAACAGGGTCTGGGACGGAGCCGGCTGCTCTTCGTACGTGAACGTTTTCTCTTCCATTGGCTCAAATTCTGCCAGAAAACTTATCAGGACTCCGCGCGATGAGCAGACAGCTGCACCTCCATCTCCTGTTTTGTTTTGTCAATCGGTTACTTTAACTGCAGAAAGACTTAAGGTTTCTACGTAAAATTCTACCGGAAATACTCTCTTTTGATGGCTTGTGGAGACCGCCTTCACTTTACCGGACAGATTATAATAGCGCAGAATATCACCCAGTTTATGGCACTGCTCATTTTTACGCATCGCTGCTGCCTCATGTGCTTTGGATGCATAACTGTTTTTCCGCATATCCAGATTTGTCACCATGGTATCGTACGGATTCGTTACCGTAGCAGAATGACCCCAGGTGTGCTCTGCATATAAAAGAGAATTATCGCCATATGCCTGAATCAGTTCTTCGTTATGTACCCCTGTTTTTTCTTCCAGTCGGTCGCAGATATGGTTCAGTCGTACGGCCTCTTTGTAATGTTTCACCGCATATGGTGTACTTCCAACGCCATTGCCCCACCAGTCATTGATGGCACCTCGATACACCGGTGCATCCTGCACTTTATCCCGGATCTTGTCATACAATTCCTGAAGCGTCACCATATGCATGGTGACTTCTTCGCCATATTTTTCATTAAACAGCGCAACCGTATCTGCAATGGCCGGGTTGATCGGCGCATTATCCGAAAAAACGCCGGAAACACTGGTGATATAGAAATCGTACGGATAACCGTTTTCTTCATATTCCTTTATGCTCGCAGCCAGATTCGTGTGCAGATTTTCCAGAAGTCCTGTCACATCACCATTCTTTTTGCCGAAGTAGTTTTCCGTCATAAAATTAACATTTTTGTTCAGAACAATGCCGAGGGCATTTCCCAGGTTATAATGCTCACCATTCCATACCAGCAGACGCTGTCCGTTCTCATTTTCCAGAAATACGGTTTCTGGTTCTGATACAGCGGATACATGCCGTGATGGGTATGGATATTGGTATACAAAAATTCTACTCCGTTTTCGATCAGGGCATCGCGCTGTCCCATGGAGATACCATTAATATCTGCAATCATGGCTGTTTTGATCTGGATTCCTTTTTCGCCGCAGATTTCCTGCATCGTATGGATTTTTTCTTTCAGATATTTGCAGTCGGCAAGATCATTAAAGTTTAGGTAATTGGCAGACAGACCGATGTTTCCTTTTTTTACCAGATCGAAAAACTTTTCTTTTTCTTCCTCCGTTGCCATTTTGAAAAACTGCTCCACGCAGTACCATGTCTCACAGTTCCATTTCAGATCTTTCTGGGTTGTGTTGTTTTTGATTCCATTTTCAATCAGTTCGACCGCCCTGCGGATGTTGTTTGCCTGATTGTAGATAACCTGCTCCTGCAGATCGGTGTAACCCACGTCAGTGTGGGAATGATGTACGATGTAGACTTCTCTGATTTTGTGTGTCATTTGCTATTTTCTCCTTTTTATGCTAGAATGCTAACAATTGTTCTTGCAGTAATGCCATATCATTCATTTATCAATGATTTATTTTTAAAATTATTATATTCACAGAAGAATGTATAGGTGGAAACGACTTATGAATGAAAACGAATTACTTATTAAAAATCGCCTCCGGGAGGCAACTGTCATTCTCGAACGTGCTAATCTGATTATTTGCGATGAATCCTGGAAATGCGATTCCTCTCGTCCTCCTTTTTCCAGCTTTCAGCTGGTAATACAGGGGGAAGGCACAGTTCAGGTCGACCAGACAGTATTGCATCCTCACGCAGGTCAGTTATATCTGCTCCCAGCCTGTACGCATCAATCTTTTTTTACAGATGTTCAAAATCCCTATCGCACCTATTTTTGCCATTTTCAGATTACCTGTCAGCAAACGGACCTCTTTCAGCTGGTTCAGTTTCCTCTTTGTGTTGATGCTAAAGACCCGCAAAAAGCACAGCGAATTTTTCAGGACATTATTCAATCCTGTAAGCAGACGGATATTTCTTCCGCTTTGAAGGCCAAACAGCTGTCTTTCATCTGCTCTGCTATTATTTTGAATGCTGCCCGCCTGGAAGTGTCTCTTTCATTCCACAATCCTTTGATTCTCCACTTTCCAGTGCAATTGCCTATGTTGAAACACATCTGCATGAGCAGATTACCGTACAACAGATGGCAGAAGTGGCCGGCTACCATTCCAGTTACTTTACAAAACTATTTCAGACCCACATGGGAATTTCTCCTGGACAGTTTATTCTGCAGAAAAAAGTGGAAACTGCAACGCTGCTTTTAACTTCTACAGATCTGCCCATTTCCAAGATTGCAGATACACTCGGTTTTGATAACCAGTTTTATTTTTCAAATTTTTTTCAAAAAGCAAACCGGCATGGCGCCATCTTCCTACCGCCGTTTATATCTGTGCTCTTGTTTGGATTCTTAAAATATTCTTCTGTTCTCCTGTGCAAAAAGAGTTTAGCACAGGAGAATCTCCAATAACATACATTATTCTTCCTGAAATATATAAAATTCTACGTTCTTTTTTTCCATGCAGCTACCATAAGTTTTTATCACTTTTCCCTTATCGCACTGATGCTACCAGCATTTTAATCGTCTCGCCTTTTTTCGGTACAATCCGATACGTTCCGACCGCTGCCGGAACAATGGCGGTTTCTGCGTAATGTACCGTAAACGGTGCAAAGCTTCCATCCACGCTCTCAATCGTAGCACTGCGTCCATCCACCAGGTTCATGACGTGAACGGTGTCATCCATGGAAACGGTGTACACTTCCGAAAGTGTGTAGCGCATCGTATCGATAAATTCGCGGCTGTGCAGTCCGGTGCGCTCCACTTCACAGTTTTCTGTTTTTTCCAGTGTTTTCTGCTGGCCGACGATATTGTCGTACACCCATTTGGTATCGCGGTTCCACTGGATATTTTTCATACCGTGGTCGAGGTGGATCGGACGCGGCAGTCCATCCATCCAAGGCGGCCCCAGTCCCAGAGTTTGAAGGTAAAGATATACGGTGTCGCACTGATCTCCAGCACCATCGTGTTTTTTCCTGAGCAGTGCACCGTTCCTGCCGGAATCAGCACATGATCGTGTTTTTTGACCGGGATTTTGTTGACATATTTTTCCGCAGGGAAAGTTCTTCTCCTTTTTCTGCTGCACGGAGTTCCCGCTCCATCTCTTTTTTATCCACGCCTTCTTTGAGGCCGAGGTATACATACGTTTCCTCGTCTTCATCGGCATCCAGAAGATAGTAGCTCTCATCCTGCGTATATGGCATGCCGAATTTTTCATAGATATATTCGGTCAGCGGATGTACCTGCAGGGAAAGATTCTGACCGCCCATCGTATCCAGCAGGTCAAAACGGATCGGGAATTCTGCGCCGAACCGGCCGTGGACTCTTTCACCCAGCAGTTCATGCGGCGCATAGAAGACAAGATCCTGTGCCGGTACTTTTAAGACTTTTCCGCCGATTTCCAGATTCAGGCTGTTTTCCTCCGGAACTCCGTCAAAGCTCCACGCGAAATTTTCCTTCGATGCATCCAGACCAAAGTTTTCCTTCATCCACTGACCGCCCCATACGCCAGGGTCGAAATACGGCTCCATACGAAATGGCTTTCTGGCAAGCTGCTGCAGTGCGCCTCGGAAGGCATTTCCCGTTGTAAGAACCGGTGCATTTTCTTTCTCCGTATCCAGAAGATACGTGAATTTTTCATACCGCTCTTTTTTATAGCGGTCCGCCAGACGCCATTCAATGAAAAATCCCCGTTTATATTTCGTCAGGATCGGATCATTATAATTGGTACTGTGCCAGTTTGGCATGCCGCTCCGGTAGCGGAGCTGAATTTCCCATCGGGTCAGATCACAGTAGACAAGAACATCTGCTTCGGCCAGAAGCTCTGTCGCTGTACCAACGATCACGATCAGACCACCGTTTGTATCTTTTTCTTCCGCACATTCTGTCTCAATTGCTTTTTTCATGGTTTCCAGCTTTTCGCTCTCAAACCAGGTGTCTATGGTTTTATGACACATAATGCCGAAAACACGGTCATCGGTGATGTAATCTTTAAATTCTCTTAACAGCGTTTCTTCGTCTTTGGCGCAGTCTTCGATATCAAAAATCCGATCCGGCTGCAGCGCATTTGCCAGTTCCATCATTTCTTCTTTTCGTACACCCGGATACAGATCAAAGGAAAGAATACAGGTTTTCTTTTCTTTCTGTTTTTCCTGAACCGCCCGTTTTAATTCTTCAATGATCTCCTTTTTTTCATCCCAGATTTCATTTTCATATCCTGTGATTTTCATTTGCGGATGTAATTCGTAGTTTCCATATTTCTTTTTTAAATTCATTTGGATTCTTTTCCTTTTCTTAATTTTTCTTCCATCCATTGGGTTGTTTCCTGCGCCGATCAGACTATCATCTTTGTTTCAACGCTTTCGCATCTGGCGGATTTCGCACTTCTGTCCGGTTTTGTTTTTTTACATGTCATATGTTTACAGTTCCACCGTGTACTTATAACGATTTCCCGGATAATAGCAGATCGAATATTCAAAAACCTCGCCGCCCTTCCGAAATGTCTGCCGTGTCCGGATAAAAATAGGCATCTGCGCATCAATTTCAGTGCTTTCTGCACCTCTTCCGATGGAAGTGCCGCCTCAAGCGTATCCCGGCCGGATTCAATATAGATTCCATGTTCCTCCCGCAGATACTGATACAGCGATTCCATGTATGGCTCTGGCTCTGTTTGGCAGTTCGCAGATTTTTTTCAGATACGTAATGGTATAGACCATGGGTTTTCCCACAGCATTCCTCACACGTTTCAGGCAATAACATGGCTCCGTCAATGGAATCTGCAGACTTCTTGCTACCGTTTCCCCGGGACTTATCAGTTCCATCTTGCAGTATGTTGTCTGCATTTCGATATGATGCTTTTTCATTTCTTCCGTGAAACTGATGACACCTTCCATCTGCTCTTCGACTTTCTCGTAGACAACATCTGTTCCGATGCCGCGCCGTGCACGGGCGTAACCGCTCTGTACCAGATTCGTCATCGCCTGGCGTACTGTCACACGCGAAAGCTCGTACTTTCCATCAGCTCTTTTTCTGTTGGCAGAATCTCCTTTTTTGTACGTGCCGCATTCGATCTGCTGTTTCAGAATCTGTTCTAGCTGCGCATACAGCGGCGGTGCTCCCGGATTTCTATCCATTTTTGCAGTTTCTCCTTCTTCTTTTCTCTCCATAGCATTGTATTTTTGTTTCTGAAAATATTTTTGCTCTATTGTGTTTTTTCAGGAAACTGTGACAACAGGCCTTCCATGGCACGGCCGGATGTTTCCGTTTCTATCTGAATCCGAATCTTTCTTTTCTCGCACTCTCTTTCCAGTTCTTTTCCAAACCAGGAAAAACTTTTGCAATCTGTCCGCCCAGAAGCAGCAGATCCGGCTGATATTCCTCCAGCACAGGAAGAAGGCCAGCCGCCACATCTGCTCCAAATCTTCTCCAGACTTCTTCTGCCTCCATGTTTCCCGCTTTTACCAGACCATACAATTCTTTTCCACTCCACACTTTTCCTGTCACAGCCAGGCTAATCTGCTCCAGCCCGCGCACAGAAAGATAATCGTCCAAAATGGAATCTCCAAACGGCTGTTGATAAATCCATCCATTTTCCGGCACACCTTTTCCCGTTTTCACTGTTTTGCCGTTTTCTACAAAAGCAGATCCGGCGCCGGTTCCGATGCAGACGCACAGAATTTTATCTACATCACGACAGTTTCCGTACCAGCTTTCTCCCAGTGCAAATGCTTCAATGTCATGTAAAAACAAAAATCGTGCTGATCCAAGTTCCGGCACGCGCGCCTTGATTTCTCTTTCCAGTGGAATCCCGTAAATGGCATCGTACTTATTCAGTCCCTGCATCCGGCTGATTCCATTTTCATAATCAAACGGACCCGGAATCGCCATCCCGACTCCAACAACACTTCCGTCTGCTTCTATCATCAGTTCCCGGCAGATCTTTGCAAAATTGTCCAGAATCTTCTCTGTGCTCTTCTGCGCCCGTGCTGGAAATTTCCGGATTTTCGTTCTTACTCCATTTCTGTCCGACACACTTCCTTTGATTTCCGTTCCGCCAACATCCAGAAGGATATACTTTTTCTTCTCCATCCCGCTTCCGTCCCTTTTCATCTTTTCCCTGTATTCTTTCTGTTTATATGCCACTAGAATCTCATTTCTTTGTATTGGTTCTCCTGCCGCCTTGTTATAATGTTATAACCTATTCATTTTTCTGTTGCAAGCGCCTGTCTGCAATTTTGTCTGCTTTTGCAAAACTTTGTGAAAACGCGATAATACGTTTTATGCACTTGGCGCAGAACGCAAAAATCCCCTGTTTCCGGGGTTTTTTATACACTCCGGACAGAGGATTTTTCTTATTTTCTACTTATTTTAATACATTTTCCAATTTAACAAAAAGGTTATTCATCTCCTGCACCACACTCTGCAGACTCTTTTCCCCGACATAGTTTCCAATCGCAAACAATGCCTTATACAAAAAATTAACCGCCCCCTGCAATTCTTCGTTTTGCTCTTTTGTTTCTTTCCGAAGCTGCTGCAGTTTTTCTGCCATCGGAAACAATTCCGCAAGAATCTGCTCTTTTCGTGCCCGGTCCGACGGTTCATCTGTCTCCATTTCTTCGAGATCATAGTTATCTGTTCTGCCGCATTTTCCCTTGCACACTGCGCAATCCGGATTCAGACGGTTCTTTTCTGCCTCCACGCGTACAATCCAGGATTTCCCCTCTTCTTCCCTCAGCTCTTTTTCCGGATTTGCCGCACAAATTCCGCCAAGCAGAATCTCATGCGTGGCTTTGTCCGGGCGTGACCATTGCTGTCACCGCTGGAAACTCCTGCGATTCACCTTTTGCTGCTTCTCCTCTTCCATCTACCGACCGGGCCAGACCGATCAGCGCACCAAGAAGCTCCTCTTGTATCTTCGTCATACTCATTTTTCTAATACCTCTTACCGAGCTTTTCATTTTTTTCGTCTTACGTATTCCACAAAGCAGAATGTACCAATTTTAAAAATACTTTTAAGGGCACACGCTAATTACTATATCTGATTTTCTACAAAATTTCCCCCTCCGTAGAAATCACCACAGTTTTCACCGGAATCTTCTTTCCACTCTCTTTCAGTGCCATCTTCACGGCACGCTCCATTCCTGCGCAGCACGGAACCTCCATGCGTGCAACCGTGATACTCTTAATATCATTGCACATAAAAATCCGCGCAAGTTTCTCGGAATAATCGATATCGTCAAGTTTTGTACAGCCTACGAGAACGACATGATCCCGAATAAAATCCTGGTGGAAGTTTCCGTACGCATACGCCGTACAGTCCGCCGCAACGAGAAGGTCCGCTCCTGCAAACATGGAAGCCCGCTCCTGCACCAGCTTAATCTGCACCGGCACTGCGGAGCCGGGACGGAACTGCTGCAGAATTTTCCTGCGCATCTGCACGGTCAATCGCCCAGCCGTTTTCACCTGCTTTTCCTGCTCCGGTATTCTCCTGTCCGGCCGCCTCTTTTGCCTTCCGCTGGTTCTCTTTTACCGCCTCCTCATCGTACGGCAGCGCCTCCCGCTCCACAAACGAAATCGCATCTGCCGGACAGACCGGCAGGCAGTCACCGAATCCGTCGCAGTAGTCATCCCGGATCAGCTTTGCCTTCCCGTCAACCATCGCAATCGCACTTTCATGACAGGCATGCGCACAAAGCCCGCATCCTGTACATCTGTCTTCCTCTATCTGAACAATTTTTCGAATCATCGCTGAATCTCCTTTTTTCTCTTTGTTTCTCAATACCTGTTTGTTTCTCAACCATGATATCATACTTTATCCCTGTTTTGACAGTTGTTTTTTTTAGTAGTTTTTTCCTACAATACCAACTCTTCGTCCAAAGCCAGCGAATAAATAATCTTCTCTTTCACCTTTTTTCCTGTCGTCCGCTCCAGTGCCTGCTGGTAGTAGGCGAGCTGTTTTTCATACCGCTTTTTCAGCTCCCCGACTTCTTTCACACGGTCCGTTTTGTAGTCCACAAGAACAATCTCATCCCCCTCCGGGAACCATGCGTCAATGATTCCCTGCACGAGAATGGTTTCGTCTTCCGGATAGGACGGATCTGCCTCACTTGCCGGAACGGACATCACAAACGGCTGCTCCCGTTTCAGGGTTTCATTCAAAAAGGCATTCCGCATCCGCATTCCAACCGGACTTTTTGCGAAAGCGAGGATCGATTTGAAATAAATGCATTCCGCTGCTTCTTTCGTCATCTTTCCTTCTGCAATCAATTCCTCCGTCTGTGCCATCAGCTCTGTGATGCTGTACGCTCTGCGGTAATCGAGACATTCCAGCAGGCGGTGGTACGCCGTTCCGCGGTCAGAGCCCGTCAGAGCCGCAACATGATCCTTTTTCAGAAAGCCCGGCACAATTGGTACGAGTTCTTCCTGCGCAAACAGCTCTTTTCCGATCTCGGATTCCTCCATCCCGGCCTTCTTCAGCTGTGAAACGGTAACCTTTACCGGAATCTGTTTTTCCTTCTCATACGGATACTGGTAGGCAAACCGCTCCTCCACAAGTTCCTTCAGCGCTGCTTCTCTCGGCGGCTGCTTCGGAATTTCCATGATTTTCTGCTCATTCACCGCGCGCTCCATCTGATGCAGCACTTCTCCCTCAACAAGTCCTGCCGGTGATACAAGGCGGATCGTTACCGGAATTTTCTCTGCATACAGCGGATTGTCCGCATTCCCTGCCAGACCGAATTGTTCATACAGCCCGTCGAAACACCGGTTTCTCGAAAATGCCGGCAAAATCCAGTCGAGATACCCGGATGCACTGCTCAATGTCTGATATGACAGCAGCTCATCCTGCCGCCCCGCATGTGCCGCGCACTGCTTCACGCGGCTCTCCAGCTTCGACGCCATGCCCGTCATAATCAGCTTCTCCTTCGGGCGCGTCATGGCAACGTAAAGCACCCGTAGCTCCTCCGCCAGATTTTCCAGCTTCATGCTCTGCCGGATGATCTGCCGCGGCAGTGTCGCCTGACGGACGCGGTGCTCCGGATCGATCGCATCCGCGCCGATACCATGCGGGAATGGAGTACAAGCGCCGCACGCTGTCCATCTGGTTAAACGATTTGCCCATGCCCGAGAGGAACACAACCGGGAATTCCAGTCCTTTACTCTTGTGAATACTCATGATACGCACCGTGTCTGCGCTCTCCCCGTAAATATTCACCTCGCCGAAATCGACTTCATACTTCTGAAGCTGCTCGATATAACGGATAAAGTTGAACAGTCCACGGTAACTCGTCGCCTCAAATTCCACCGCCTTTTCCACCAGCATCTCCAGATTTGCCCGCCGCTGCACACCACCCGGCATTGCAGATGCATAGCCGCCGTAGCCCGTCTCCTCGAGAATCTGTGTGATCAGCTCATGGATCGGCGTATACGGCACGCGGCTCGCAGCATTTCCAGCTGCTCCAGAAAACTTCCAAGCTTCTTCCGAAGCGCCTCATCTTCCCCTTCTGCCGCATATTTTCCACACGCCTCATAAATTTTTACGTCTTTATCCACACAACGCACCGCAGCAAGCTCTGCATCAGTGCATCCGCAGATCGGCGAGCGTAAGATTGCCGTAAATGGAATCTCCTGGCATGGATTGTCACACAGATGCAGGTAATTCAGCACCGTCACGATTTCCTGCGTGGAAAAGTATCCCGTTTTTGATGTGCTGTACGCCGGAATTCCCGCCGCCTGCAGTACGCGCGAAAACGTCTCCGCCCATCCGCTGACCGCACGAAGCAGAATTACGATATCGCGGTACTGAATTTTCCGGTATTCCCCGGTCTCTTTGCCCACGACTTCCTCATTTCCGACCATCTCGCGGATGCGCGCGGCAACGGCAGCCGCCTCCGTTTCCATCTTTGTCTCACGCGACTTATCATCTTCCAGCTCGGGCGCCTTGTCATCCAGCAGAAGAAGTTCTGTTTCATATGCCGCATGCCACGTTTCCGTCTTTTCCTCTTCCATTTCCGGCAATGCAGGAAACGCTGCTCCCGCATGGAGCTCGCCGCCTCATCGTACGCGATGCCGCCGAGTTCCGGACTCATCAGCTTGCGGAATACATAATTCGCCGTCGCAAGCACCTCCGGCCGGCTTCGGAAGTTTTTGTCGAGATCGATTCTCTGCTGGCTTTCCCCGTCCTTCGCATACGTATGATATTTTTCCAGAAACAGCTCCGGCCGCGCCAGGCGGAATCCGTAGATGCTCTGCTTGATATCGCCAACCATAAACCGGTTCCATCTGCCTTCCTCCTCGCCGGACACTGCAGAGAGCAGTGCCTCCTGGATAAGTTGCTGTCCTGATACTCATCGATCATGATTTCGCGGAACTGTTCCGAAAGCTCCCGCGCCGCATCGGTCCGCACCAGACGGCCGTCCTCCTGCTGCACAAGAATTTCGAGCGCAAAGTGTTCCAGATCGGCATAATCAAGAATATTTTTGCTCCGTTTTTTCTCTGCAAACGCTTTCGCAAACTGCTCCGTCAGATCGATCAGCACTCCGATCGGCTCCCGCAGTCCGCAATCTCCTCCGCAATCTCGGCGCTGTCCTTCTCGAAAAACTGCTCTTTTAATTTCTGCAGTTCTTTTTTGCATACATCGCGCTCTGCCTTCACCTGATCTTTCAGCGCCTCGCTCACATCGTCTGCCTTTTTCCGCGAAAGCGCCTTGAACTTCATTCCGGCCATCGCGCGCACCAGCTCATCAAACGATTCTGTTTCCAGCAGTTCTTCTAACATCTGCTGGTCGGACGCCAGCGCCTCATCATATAAATACGGTCCGCCAGGGCTCACCGCTGTTTTTCGGTTCTCCTGAATTCCTTCCAGAATACTCGAGAGCCGCTTTTTCGCCTCGCTCATCAGCTCCTGTACCCAGATACTCTCCTGCACTGCTTCCGGTGAATCCATCTGGTACGCCGCCCGACATTCTTCGAGCCACTGCTCCGGCCATGGATAACTCATGGAAAACTCATACAATTTCAGCACAAGTGCATCAAGCCCGTCATCCTGTTTTCCCGCCGCGTAGCTCTCCACAAACCGCGTAAAAGCAGGCTCCTTTTGGGTAAAGCGCTCCTCCATTACCTTCTGAATCACATCGCTTTTCATCAGACGGATCTCCCCTTCATCCGCCATGCGGTACACCGGATCAAGATCGATCATCTGAAAATAATTTTTGATAACGTACGAACAGAATCCGTGAATCGTGCTGATCTGCGCATGGTGAAGCAGGGTCTGCTGCCTCTGCAGATGCTCATTCTCAGGATCTTCCTCGAGACTCTGCTGCAGCGCACGGCCGATTCGCTCTTTCATCTCACCTGCCGCTGCCCGCGTAAAAGTCACAACGAGCAGCTGGTCAACATCGATCGGACGCACAGGATCCTTTACCATCGCAAGGATCCGCTCTACCAGAACCGCCGTCTTTCCAGAACCTGCCGCTGCGCTGACCAGAAGATTCCGGTCTCTCGTATCAATGACTTTCTGCTGTTCCGCTGTCCATTTTACTGCCATTTATCTCTCCCTCTTCTTTCTGGCTGATTACTTTCTCATACATGGAAAACTGCATTTCTCTTTCCTTTCCGGAAGGCAGTCACTCCTTTTGATCACTTTGTGTTATCTCCTGCATCGCCTTCATCAGCAGTTCCGTGTCCATGCCCTTCAGTTTGCGGTACTCGTATCCTGAATTTTCTGGTCAAAACCGCAGATTCCCTGATATTCACAGTACGCACACGCCGTCGCACCGTCCCGCTGATACGGGGAAATTTTTACATTGCCCGAAAAAATGCCCTCGCCGATCTCACGCACCTTCTTTCTGGTGTACGTGCGGATCACATCAAACTGCTCCGGCGATGCTACTTCGAATAGCTCGTATACTTCCATCCTTCTTCTTTCCAACCGGAATCACATCGGATGTCGTTCCATCCTCAAGCACGCGGTCGAGAAGCTCCACAACTTCCGGTCCGCATTCACAAGACCGTCCATCCGCAGCGCTTTCAGCATCCGCCGGCCCCACGCCTCGTCGGTCTCATCCTCCTCCTGATCGAGCATCGGATCATCAATATGATAATAGAACACGCCCGCCGGCTCCACCTGCTTGCCGGGATGCTTTTTCTGCTCCAGTTCCACCGCCGCATCGAGATAAACAGCAAGCTGCAGCTGCAGTCCATAATAGAGCGCCACCAGGTCGAGCGACGTATTTCCCGTCTTGTAATCGATAATTTTCACATAGACCTTATCGTCCGTCTCGCAGAGATCCACGCGGTCAATCCGTCCGCGCAGACGCATTTTCTCATGCTCCGACAGATCGATGTTGATCGCCGACAGCGAGTCCTCCATCGAGAACGAAACCTCGAATTCCCCTGGCTCAAATTCTCCCTGCCGGATCTGCTGCTGCAGTGCCCAGACAGTTCGTTTCAGGATCCGCTTCACGCGGATAATGCGGTACTGATTCCGGCTTGAACTCTGAAAAATTGTGTTTCCATAGTCCGCCATCGTCTCCTCGACACACTCCTCAATCAGACGGTCACGCGTATCATCGGTCACCGCCTTCCAGGTCTCACCGTTCTCCTGCAGTTTTTTCGAAAACTTCTCAAGCGCCTCATGCATGACCGTTCCCATATCCGCCGCTTTCAGCTCATACTGATCCCGCTCGCGGATCTGAAGGCCGAACTCCATAAAGTGGGCAAACGCACACGCCGCATACTTTTCCAGCCGCGTTGCACTGTTTTTTAACGTATCTCCGTACAGTGCCGATGCCGCACTCCTTCCGATTACGCCGTCCGCACACCGCAGAAACGCCGCTTTTCGATACGTCTCCGCCGGAATTCCAGCCTCCGGGTGCGCCGCATACCAGCGGTAAAGCTCCTCAAACAGCGGATCGATCTCACCCTCCGCCGCTTTTCCAAGTTCTTCGAGGAACAGTGCCTCACCGGACCGCGGCATTTCCAGCTGTTCCTCCGGCTGTTCCTTTTTTCGATATCCCGCACGGAATTTCCGGGAAGAGTTTTCGTATTTCGTTGATCAGATACGACGGATTCTGCGCCTCGCCGGACGCGCCTGCCTTTGCAAACGAAAGATAGAGCCGTTCCGACGGCTTCGTCAGATTTCGGTACAGATGGAATTTCTGCTGATACATCGTCTCCCGCGCCGTCGGGGACAGCTTCGCATCCGCCGTTCCAGCTCCTCGCGGTCATATTCCGAGAGAATGCCGCCGCCCGCGTCGTGGCGCGGAATCAGCCCGTCATTCACGCCGACGAAAACAGCACGCGGATGTCCTTCAGACGCGACCGTTCATTATCACCGATCAGTACCTGGTCCGCCGTCGGCGGAATAATCCCGACAGATGCCTCCGCAAATCCCGCTTCCAGAATTTCCTGATACTCTGCCAGCGTCATTTTTTCATCGCCCAGCACCTCGACGATCTTATCCAGCAGCTCCATGACGATGCCGTAAATCTGACTGTATTCTTTTGCAAATGCCTCCTGGCCCTGCTGTTCAAACTGCTGCCGCCGCTCCTCGAGTTTTTCCTGCATCTGATTCTGTACCGCCAACGCGTACAGGGCCTCCGTCCGCTCCCGCACCGTGGCATCTTTTTCTTCATCCGCTCCGCAAACGGCTGCACTTCAGCATAAAACTTCTCCCGCAGAAGATTGCGCTGCGGCACTTCATCCGGCTTGATGCGCGGTAGCCCCTCGTCCAGGTTTCCCCATACGCTTTCAGCCCGCGGATACCAAGCGCGAGCACATAGTTTTCCATCGCATCCGTCTCCTCGCGGTCCAGACTCGAAAGACCGCAGCGCAGATAACGGAATACGCTCTCGTACGAAAAACTCTGTACCACCATCTCGATCGCCGCGCGCAGAAATTCGACGAACGGATTCATCAGCACGGAATGTTTTTCATCCACGAAGTACGGAACACCACATTTTTCAAAGATTTCCCTCGCATACGTGCCGTAAACAGAAAGATCTCCGGTCAGAACGGCGAAATCCTGGTAACGCATGCCCTCCTCGCGCACCATGCGGCGGATCAGACGCACCGTCTCTTCCAGCTCGGCACGCGGATTCGGCGCGACGCTGATGTAGATGCCTGCTGTTTCGCCTCGTATCCTGCTGCCGGATTTCCCGTCTTTGCTTCCGTTCCTGATTCTGGTCTTTTTTCTATTCCATTTCCGGAAAATCCTCTCTTTCCATACCGGAACATTCTCTGCTCCAGCTGATCCATCGTGCTTCCCGGCTGAAAACGGCCATGTCCCGAGCGTCTGACCCAGATTTCCGGCTCCACCGGGCACCCTGCTTCATCTGCCGCTTTCATGAGCTGCTGGACAAGCTGGCGGCTCATCGCAAAAAGCTGATGCGGAATTGCCTTTTTATACGGGTCCTCCCGCTCATCCATAATAATCGTCACATAAACCTTCGCACAGAGCCGGAACAGTTTTCCAAGCACACCAATCTGCACCGGCGTAAATCCGGTAAACCCATCCACCAGCACCTCACTGTTTTTGATCAACGCCGATTCTTCCAGTTCCCCACCAGAACTTCCAGCACATCCTCCGCCGTCACATAACGGTTTTCCAGATATTTCTCAAACGCGCGGTAGATCACACCGGTGTCCTTCAGTTTTGCCGCCAGCAGCTTTTTCTCCCCCGTCTCTTCCGCCCACGCATCAAGCTCGGACGGCGCAATCTGGTACTGCTTCAGCTCGGAGATCAGCGATTTCATCTGCGAAACCGCACCGGTTCTTTTTAACGTGCTGCCAAGAATTGTCAGCTCCTTTTTCTTTTCCTGCGCAACGCGCTTCACCACGAGGCTTTTTCCCGTCTCTTCAAGCACCGGATACAGGCTTCCGCCGGTCTCCTCAAAATACGGTAGGCCAGACGTTGAAAACTCAAAATATCAATATTTAAAATTCCGCCCGCCGGATGCAGAGACACGAGTTCTTTCTGCGTCTGCATCGTAAACTGCTCCGGCACGACGATCAGATAATTTTTCTCCGGGTGGCGCGCCGCTTCCGCCAGGATTTTTTCATACGCATACCGCGATTTTCCGGCCCCGAATTCCCATAATAACTGCAGACTCATACCTTGCTCCTCCTGTTCTGATCCATTTCTGCCCCAAATAAACATAGCTACAGTATAGCAGACTCTTTTTTTTGATGCAATCAACCTGCTGTAGAACAACCTTCATAAAAACCATTCTTCCCACATACATTATAGTAAAAACGCCCGCCTGTTCCGCCCCCGCTTCCCGCCCCGCAGACGGCTTTTCAAAAAGGAGTGTGCCCGCCCATGAGTTCCAAAACGAAAATTGTTGTACTACATATGAAAGAAGTGGTTTACACCGCTGTTTTTCTTGCTCTCGCGCTGATTCTTCTCGTGGTGTTTCTGATCATGTTCTCCGGGAAGAAGGATTCTGCGAAAAAACCTTCTGTCACCACTGCTGCTTCCGCCGAAAATGCACGCTACATTCCCGGCATCTACACCTCCACGATCTCCCTCGGCGACCAGACCTTCGATGTGCAGGTCAATGTTGAGCAGGACCGCATCACCGCGATTTCACTGAATAACTTAAGTGAAACCACCGCCGCCATGTATCCGCTCATGGAGCCCGCGCTCGATTCCATCGCAAGCCAGATCTATGTGAATCAGACGACGGAAGGCCTCATCTACGGAGAGGACGACCGCTACACCTCCGAACTGCTCGTCTCCGCGATCAATCAGGCGCTCGAACAGGCTCAAAATCCTTCCTCCGCAGAATCCTGATCTTTCCATGCAAAAAGGCCTCGAAGCATTCTTCTGCTCCGAAGCCTTTTTTCTGTCGTGCATCTCAAAATTTGATTCCCTGCACCAATTTGGATTATCTTTGTTTCTTTCTGTATTTCCTGTTTTGTTTTTTACAGCTGGTCGAGTTCCTCTCTCCAGAGCTTCACGCACGCATCACTCGGCATACGCAGGTCGCCGCGCGGGGATACCGCAACGCTTCCGACCTTCGGGCCATCCGGCAGGCAGGAGCGTTTGAACTGCTGCGCGAAAAATCTCCAGTAGAACGTTTTCAGCCATTTTAAGATCGTCGCATCATCGTAGACACCGGCAAATGCAAGTTTTGCCACACGGTAAATCTTGAGCGGTTCGTACGTCACACGCAGCATATAGTATAAGAAGAAATCATGAAGCTCGTACGGTCCGACGAGATCTTCTGTTTTCTGAGAAATGACACCATCTTTCGGCGGCAGCAGTTCCGGGCTGACCGGCGTGTCGAGCACATCCAGAAGGATATCGGAAAGTGCTTTTTCCCCGCAGGTGTCCGCATAATACTGCACCAGATGGCGCACCAGGGTTTTCGGTACGGACGCATTGACGGCATACATCGACATATGGTCGCCATTGTACGTTGCCCAGCCAAGTGCCAGCTCGGAAAGATCACCAGTTCCAATGACCATACCGCCGGACTGGTTGGCAAGATCCATCAGAATCTGGGTTCTCTCACGCGCCTGTCCGTTTTCATACGTCACATCATGCTTCTCCGGATCCTGTCCGATGTCGCGGAAATGGAGATTGACGGCCTCTTTGATATCAACCTCTTTTAAGGTTGCACCAAGCACCGCGTCAGTTCACAGGCATTCTGATACGTGCGGTCCGTCGTTCCAAAGCATGGCATGGTCACAGAAAGAATCTGGTTTCTCGGAAGGCCGAGCAGATCGAACGCTCTTGCAGTGACGAGCAGTGCCAGCGTCGAATCGAGTCCGCCGGAAATACCGATGACCGCGCTCTGGCAGTGCGTATGCGCCAGACGTTTTTTCAGTCCCATGGCCTGAATATTTAAAATTTCATCACATCGCTGATCCCGGTTGTGCTTATCCGACGGTACGAACGGCCGCGGATCGAAGTAACGGATCAGCTTTGTTTCTTCTATTGTTAATGAGAACTTAACCACCTGATAACCGTCGGTTCTCTGTTCCGGATATGTGGTCATTCTTCTGCGCTCACTCGTCAGACGATCAACATCGAGATCCGCGCAGACGATCTGATTCTCGAACCGTTTTGCCTCGGCAAGAATCGTTCCGTTCTCCGCAATCAGATGCTGTCCGCCAAAGACGAGATCCGTCGTGGACTCGCCCTCGCCTGCTGTCGCATAAATATAACCGCAGATCAGACGTGCCGACTGTGCACTCACGAGGCTTCTCCGATAGCTGTCTTTTCCAACCATCTCATCACTCGCGGAAAGATTGACGATCACCGTCGCACCGGCCAGGGCATGCGCCACACTCGGCGGATTCGGGGTCCAGAGATCCTCGCAGAGCTCTGCAGCAACTTTGAGGCGCGGCATCTCCGCACACTGGAAGAGCAGATTCATGCCGAACGGAACCTCTTTTCCGAAAAATTCCGTCGTTGTCACCGCTTCTTTTCCCGGCGTAAAGTGACGCAGCTCATAAAATTCATTGTAGTTCGGCAGATACTTTTCGGTACGACGCCGAGCAGCTCTCCATGACAGAGTACAGCGGCCACGTTAAACAGCTTTCCGCCCTGTTCCCACGGAAGGCCGACAAAAATCAGTGCATCGGTCCCTTTCGTTCCGTCGGCAATCTCTTTTAATCCCTCTTTCGCCGCGTCGATCATCTGGCTCTGCCAGAATAAATCGCTGCAGGTATAGCCGGTCAGCGCCAGCTCCGGGAGCACCATCACTTTTGCGCCCTCGTCCTCCATTTTATGAATGTTTCCAGAATGACTCTCGTATTTTCTCTGACATCCGCTACTGCCACCGCACAGGAAGCGGCTGCGACTTTTACGAATCCCTGTTTCATCTCTTTATCCCTCCGCTATTTGCTTTTGCGCAGTAATTCTTTCAGATCCTCGGTAGAAAATTCATAGGCGCTGTTGCAGAAATGGCATTTCAGCTCCACCGGTTTTGCTTCCTGAATCATCTCGTTCAGTTCTTTTCTTCCGACCGCTATCAGCGCTTTCGATACACGCTCACGGCTGCAGTTGCAGTAAAACTGGGTCGGCACGGTATCGTTGATCACAAGGTCCATGTCTCCAAGCAGTTTTTCAAGAATCTGCTCCGGAGTCAGGCCCTCGTCAAGGAATGCGGTAACGGAATTGACTTCTGCCAGACGCTGCTCCAGTTTTTCAATGACTTTCTCATCGCAGAACGGCATCAGCTGAATGATAAAGCCGCCGGCCTGACGGACGGTATTGTCTTTGTTCATCAGCACACCGAGTCCGACGCTGGACGGAACCTGCTCACTCGTTGCAAAATAGTAGGTCAGATCCTCTGCGATCTCACTCGTCTGCAGAACGCACTGTCCGACGTACGGCTCTTTCAGTCCCAGGTCTTTGATGACATCCATGAATCCGACGCCGACAGCACCTGCCACGTCAAGTTTTCCTTTTTTGTTGGCCGGAATCACGACGTCCGGGTTTCGACGTAACCTTTTACATTTCCTTTGGAATCTGCTGTTACAGTAATGCCATTCAGCGGTCCGCCGGCATGGATGCGCAAGGTCAGAAGGTCTTTATCTCCCTTCATCATAACGCCCATCATTGCACCTGCTGTCAGAAGGCGGCCCAGCGCTGCGGTTGCAACCGGGCTCGTGTTGTGATCCTGGCGTGCTGTCTCTACGGTTTCTCTTGTTGTCGCTGCAAACGCACGAATCTGTCCGTCTGCCGCTGTTGCTCTTACAATATAATCCATGTTTCTCTCCTATTTCTCACTTTTTCCTTTTTCTCTTGCTACGACATAAATACGTTCGCTCTCCGGTCTCGGCGCATCCTTTGTGAATGCATCGTAAGCCGTTACAAACTCCATGCCTGCCTCTTCCAATAAGCGGCAGATCGTCGCAAGATCGTACGCTCTCTGATAATGTACCTCCTCAAATTTACGGTACAGATCGGAATCTTCTCCCTCCGGGATGAAAATGGCGAGCTCATATTCGTTGATTTCTTCCTCCGGGTCATAGTAATTATCCCAGATGAAGCTTGCCTCTTCGCGGTTTTCCGCAATCGTAGTCTCACCCATCTGTTCATATTTATACTTTGTATTCAAATCAAAAATAAACATGCCCTTCGGATCCAGATAATTGTTGACGAGCGAGAAGACTTCCCGCAGATCGTCTTCCTCCAGAATATAGTTGATAGAATCGCAGATGCTCACAACCGCCTTCACGGTTCCGTAGAGCTCAAATTCCCGCATATCCTGAAGCAGATATAAAATGTTTAAGCCGGACTCGGCGCGTTTTTCACTGGCAATCTCGAGCATATCCTCAGAATTGTCCACGCCGATCATATCGTAGCCCTCTTTGGCGAGCAGCTCGGTCATGTTTCCCGTTCCGCAGCCAAGATCGAGCACCAGTCCGTCTTCCACCTGATATTCTTTTAAAAGCTGAATCAGATATTGCTCCAGGCAGGATAGTCCACGTTGTCCATGAACATGTCATATACCTGGGCAAAACTGGTATAACTTCATTCATCTTTCTTTTCTCCTTCATCGTTTACAGTAGCTACGCCTTATTGTATCACATCACACAGGGCAACTCAATATACGAAAAGACCTGCAGGATCCCTGCAGGTCTCATTCACTCCCCG
>ENA-OQCS01000254-OQCS01000254.1-human-gut-metagenome-genome-assembly--contig:-NODE-254-length-29153-cov-2.165472_pt1 | contig 29153 bp, 47 predicted proteins | sample MGYA00242757_ERZ504575 | MGnify/ENA primary metagenome ERZ504575 (study PRJEB26092, sample SAMD00036297) | human gut metagenome | host: Homo sapiens | study: EMG produced TPA metagenomics assembly of... | reverse complement strand
ACAGGCAAAGAAAATTTCTTTACCTGTTTTTTGCCTGTTTTACCACAATTCAATATTTACAATATTTATCCGGCTGTCAGGCCGCCGTCAACAGTTACAATGCTGCCGGTCATAAAGCTGTTGGCAGGGGACGCCAGACTGCAGATTACGTGAGCAATCTCACCGGCTGCAGCAATCCGCTGCAACGGATAGGCTGCAGCCACATCTGCCAGTGTATAACCGCCGTTCGCATCAGCAAGCTGCTGCGCCAGCAGCGGCGTATCCACGTCTGCCGGGCAGACGCAATTCACGCGCACGCTCGGCGCCAAATCCAGCGCCAGTGCTCTAGTAAACGCCACCACTGCGCCTTTAGTAGCACAATAAAGCGCACAGCCGTAATTGCCGCTGACAGCAGCATCCGACGCAATATTCACCACGCTGCTTTTGCTGCGCAGATAAGGCAGGGCTGCCTGCATCAAAAACATCATGCCTTTAACGTTGACGTTCATCATCGCATCAAAATCTGCTTCCGTAAGCTGCTCCAGACGCTGCTCGCGATAAAAGCCGGCGCTGTTTACCAAAATATCCAGCTGCAGTCAGGCTTGCCTTCCTGCTCGGCAATCTTTGCCACTGCAGCCTTGCATTCAGCCTGCTTCGTCACGTCACAGGAAATATACACTGCCTGCTTTCCTGTCTGCTCCTCCAGATAACGCAAAGCCTGCGCACCGCGTTCCACGGAGCGTCCCAAAATATATACCCGCGCACCATCCGTCAAAAAGCGCAGCGCCGCCGCCAGGCCAATGCCCGACGTACCGCCGCTGATAGCGACACAAAGTCCTTCACAGCCGTAATTCATCTTATTCATCCGTATACTCCTTTTCCTTCAGCTCGGGCGGCAAACCGATAATAATCGTTGTCCCCTCACCCAGCTTGCTCTGCAGCTCCAGCTGCATATCATGGCGCTGGGCAATCTGCTTGGCGATTGCCAGTCCCAGACCGCTGCCGCTCTTATTATGCTCATTGCGCGCCTTATAAAGCGGTCGAAGGCATGCGGAATATCCTCTTCCTTAATACCGCAGCCATGGTCAATAAGCTTCAGCCTGTTGCCTGCCAGCTCCAGCTTAATTTCACTGCCTTCAGGCGAAAACTTGATGCTGTTATGCAAAAAAATCATCAGCATCTGCCGCAAGCGTCCGTAATCACCGTTCAGCATGTAAATGTCCTTATCCGCACTGCCTGTAATCTGCAGCTTTTTATCAGCACCGAGCTGCCTGCCGCTGCGCACTGCATCATGTATAACATCGACAAGGTTCAACGGTGATTTTTCAATCGGGAAATCCGTATTCTGCAAACGCGACAAATCCAGCAGATCATTTATCAGTCGCTGCAAAAACAGGCTTTCCTTATACATCTGCTCATGGAATTCCTCAACGTCCGCCTTTTCCGTAACTACACCGTCACGCAAGGCCTCCAGACTGCCGCGGATAACCGTTACAGGCGTGCGCAGCTCATGCGAAATGTTGGCAATAAACTCGCGGCGCAGCTTTTCCAGCTTCTGGCTTTCGGCATCTGCCAGCTCCAGACGCTCCGCTAGAATATCCAGCGTACGCGCCAGCTCGCCAATTTCGTCATTTTGCTTAATGTTGGTGCGGGCGCTATAATCACGTTCCGCCAGACGCTCGGCAATTTTTTTCATTTTTTCTATCGTGCCGGTAAAGCGCCAGCTGAGCACTACCGAAAGCAACATGCCCAAAGCCATTGCCACCAGCAGACTGATAAGCAGAATACGCAGACCAGACCAGATAGCATCTTGCAATCCTGCTACCGGAGAATGCAGCAAAAGCACAGCCTTTACCTGTCCCTTGCTGTCATAAATCGGTCTGCCTACAGTCAGCATAATGCCATCCAGAACAGGATTATATTCTTCTATAATAAACTCTTTTCCGCTAAAGCCCTCTTCAACCTTTTCTCTGACCTTTGCAGGCAGTCTTTCATAGGCTTCCTTAGAAGTCTTAGGCGGTTCCTTCCAGGCAATCGGCGGCAGGGGACGCTTAAAAAGGCCAAAGCCGCTATGCTCATGATGCTTTTGTACCTCACGACGCTGACGCTGTACACTGTCCTTATTGATGCTCAGCTGACGATTGCTGTCCACCACCCAGACGATTTCCTGCGTCACATTATCCAGATAGCTGATAAAATTTGCTGTTGGCAATACCATCACCGTGGCGGCTTTCCATGCGCTCCATATTATCGCTCAGCACTTCGGCAATTTTCTCCGCCCGCAGACGCATTTCCTTTTCCTTGATTTCAATTGTCTGCTGTTTGAAGAACTGGTAAAAAAACGCCGCCGATAATCAGCGCAAAAACAAGCAAGACCGCTGAAAAGTACAACGTCAGATTTAAAGCAATTTTATTATTCATCCTTGTGTCCCTCAAAGCGGTAGCCTACGCCCCAGATAGTTTTGATTTCCCACAGAGGGTGCTCGTACTTATCCAGCTTAGCGCGCAGGCGCTTGATATGCGAATCGACAGTACGGCTGTCACCGAAATAGTCATAACCCCAGATACTGTCCAACAGATTATCACGGCTGAAAACCTTCGTAGATTTTTCGCCAGCGTCCATAAAAGCTCGATTTTCTTTTTTTTGTAAGTGCCACATCTTCACCGTTAATCTGCACTGCATACTTTTCCAAATTAATGTACAGATTTGCGTAAGACAGAGTCTGAGCGTTCGCCGGCTCCTGCGCCCCCAGACGACGCAGTACCGCACGCACGCGGGCCATCACCTCCAGTGCGCTGAACGGCTTAATCACATAATCGTCCGCACCGATATCCAAACCCATAATCTTGTCGTAATCCTCACCACGCGCCGTAATCATAATAATAGGCACCATGGATTCCTTGCGCAGACGGCGGCAAACCTCAAAGCCATCTATCTCCGGCATCATAACATCCAGCAGCACGACAGCAATTTCATGCTCATACTGCAGATATTTATCCAGTGCCTCTGCTCCGTCCAGCGCAACAACCGGCTCAAAGCCTTCCTTTTTGGCATAACCGGATAAAATTGTCGTAATCTGTTTATTATCATCAGCGATAAGCATTTTCTTCATCGCAAAACCTCCTTAAGCTGCTTTTCTTTCATTATATTACATTTTAACGTCTATGTGTGTTAAAAGTATGACGCAAAAAAAGATATTTTTCAGCTCAAATTAAGACTAAAAACATAAAAAAGTCATAAAATGCCTGTACAATATAAGCAAAGTTAAGGAACAGCTAAAAGCCAAGCCTTAATCAAAGCAAAATTCCACTAAACGATTTAAAGATATAAGGAGTGATTCTGATGTTGAACATGAAAAAGATTCTCGTTACCGGTACAGTTTTAACAGCCTTCTGCACCAGCGCTTTTGCTGCCTCTGCAGATTGTCCGCCGCAGCTTCTATGAGCGAGCGTGTAAATGCTATTCTGCACGAAAATGACGCAGACCGTCCCTGCCCGCCGCCGGCTCACAGAATGCATCGCCAAGGTCCTAAGCTTACACCCGAACAGCGTGCCGAGCACCAGAAGCTGCGTGCGGAATGGAGAAGCATGACACCCGAACAGCGTGAAAAAGCTATAGAAAAAATGCGTAAAGATCGCAAGGAAGCTCACGAAAAATACGCCAAAGAAACCATGGCTAAGCTCACACCGGCTCAAAAGGCCGAAGTGCAGCAGTTCATTAAGGACGATATGGCGCAGCGCCAGGTACGCCACGAGCGTCTGCAGCATATGACTCCCGAGCAGCGCGAGGCTATAAGAGCCAACAGACCGCTGCCGCCGAAGCCGCCCAAACATCATAAAGGTGAATACCGTGGCTACAAACACCATAAGGAAGAATTCCATGGCTACAGACATCACAACGGCGAATTTCCCCAACCGCCTCAGCATTAACGCAAGACAAAAATAGTAAAAATTAATTACTCCTCTTTCCCTTCAATATAACTTTAAAAAGCTTCATCCCCTGGGAGCTTTTACAACATACTCTGTAGCTTGTGCGGAAACACAAGGTATACAGCTCAACCCTTTTTTCTACTCAATACTCATCAAAAGCAAAACCCCGCGGGCCATAAGACCGCGGGATTTTGTATTTTTGCGCACAACGCAAAAACGTCCGTTTGCCGCCGGACGCCTTTTACGTTTTTTGATGAGTATGAGTATATTATGAAGCGAAGTCAAGTTCTTGACTAAACTCTATGTATATGATAATCTAATTTGGGTGAAAAATCTATCTACAAAAATCGAGATTCGTACTTTAATGAACACTTTTCATAAAATGTACATTATCGGGAGAGGAGCATTGCATACCATGGACAGAAGACAAAAAAGACCAGACAGGCAATTATCGATGCCTTTGTCAAATTGCTTACCAAAACAAGCTATGAAAAAGTCAGCGTTAAGGATATCATCGATGCAGCCGATGTCGGCCGCAGCACCTTTACAGCCACTTCGAAACCAAAGATGATCTGGCACGCCAAATCTGCTTTGAGCTTTTCGACCATATCTTCAGTCCGGTTATCCCTCCCTGCTCCACACATAATTTTTCCGAAATGCCGCAAAACACGGAAACTCGTATCACACACATCCTTTATCACCTGCGCGACAAACGCGAATACTACCTGGGCATCATCAATTACGATGACGGTACGCTGTTCTTAGGCTTCTTCCGCGATTACATGCTGCAGAACGTCAGCATCAAGATGAGCGGGTCCTACGACGAATACTCACAAAGAGTGCCGGAGGACTTCTTAATCAACAGCCTCACTAGCAGCTTTGTCGGCATGATTCGCTGGTGGCTCAAAAACAAAATGAATCCCGGTCCCTAGGTTGTCGCCGGTTATTATATGGCATTGATTAATCCTGCCATTGCCGAATTCCAGACCAAGGGAGAATAAAAATTGTTTACGCAACAAAAAAGAACTGCTAAAGCTTTGTACAGCAATACACTGCACAGAGCTTTCGCAGTTCTTTGTTTTTATTAGAGATATTTAATCCACAGCGGATAAGTACTCAGCACTACAACCAAAAGAAGTACGAAAATATCGCCGAAGCGCAGCGGTGCCGGCGGCATATTCTTGTAGGTGTTACCGCCAAAGCCCTTCAGCTCCATGGAAAGTGCCAGTGTTTCCGATTTTGCTACCGCACGCATAACCAGCGGACGGATAACAACCAGATAAGCGAAGAAGCGCTTGAACATATTGCCACGGTTAGAATAGCCGCGACAGCTTTGTGCATCCAGCGTAATACCGCTATCGGTCAGAAGTTAGGCACAAAGCGCAGCGCCGTAGTCAGCATGAAGGCATATTCGCAGGCATATGAAAACGGTCTACCAAAGCCTTGGCAATGTCCTGAATTCGGCTCGCTGCCAACAGGCACAAAAACGCCATCGTCATAACCAGCATACGCAGGCCGCCGGTAAGCGATACATCAAGCGGAGAGCCGAAAAGCAGCTGCAGTAAAATCATCATACCGGTGAAAACTGCCAGACCGCCGATAGCAGCCATCGTCATTCTGTCATGCTTAATGTATAACAGCAGCGCCAGCTCCAAAACAAGAATCGTGGCTACCGCTTCTACCGGCAGAATGAACACCCAGGCAGTAACCGCCAGAGTAACTATAATCTGTGTAAAGGCTGTCAGCTTCATCTGCTTCCCTCCTTACAAATAACTTGCTTGCAAAATTCTTCGGCAGTTGCGCCTCAATTCCCAAGGATGCAGCCAGAGCTGCTACCGTAGGACGGCACAGACCCCAGCGCTCTACCGGTTGGCTGCCGTCAAACAGCTTCACCGGCGTACCGTCGTAAACCAGCTTGCCGTAATGCAATACAATTGCACGCTTAGCGTAACGACGTACAATATCCATATCATGCGAAATCAGTACAATCGTAATGCCGCGCTTTTCATTGATTGCCTGCAGGTAGCTCATCATAGCTTCCTTTTCCAACGCATCCTGCCCATTGGTAATTTCGTCCAGAATCAGCGTGCGCGGATTAAGTGCCAGTGCCGCCGCAACGCCAAGGCGTCGCTTCTGACCGAAGGACAGAAGGCGTGGATATTCACCCTTCAGCTCTGTCAGGCCCATAGCTCCAACGCTTCGTTTACCTGACGCTCTATAGTTGCTTCCGTCAGCTTTTTGGCACGCGGCCCATAAGCAACCTCATCAAATACAGTATCCTCTAAAATCTGCAGGTCCGGGTTTTGGAATACGTAACCGATTTTATCGGCCAAATCTGCCGGCTCACGCTTAACGATATCCTCGCCGTCAACAAAAACCTGACCGCTGCGCGGATGGCACAGTGCCATAAACAGACGGCTCAAGGTTGTTTTACCGCTGCCGTTATGTCCCAACAACGCCACAAATTCTCCGTCCTCTATCTTGCAATCCATATCCTTGATTACAGGCTGTCCACGCATATAAGCGAAATTGACATCCTTTGCTTCTAACATCAGTCAGCTCTCCCTTCTGCCGCAACAATCCCATAGGTGCGAAAATCAGCCAGCGCATCCTCTTCGCTGCGCCAATCGCCCAAATCCACGCCGAGCTTTTCTTCCAGGCCCAGCTTAATCTGCCACAGTGACGGCAGCAGCGGACGTAATGCAGGATTTTCGTACATTTTAGGAGCAGCAGCCTCAAAGGCATCAGCCGCCACCAGCTCGCCCTCGTTCAGTACAATCATATCCGTTACGTAAGGCAGCACATAATCCACGCGATGTTCAACGGCAATAATCGTTGTACCGTACTGCTTATGGATTTTGTCTACCAGCTTATACAGGGAACGTGCACCGTCCGGGTCCATTGCAGATACAGGCTCATCCAGCACAATAATCTCCGGATGCACGGCAAGCGTTGCTGCCAAAAGCAGACGCTGACGCTGACCACCGCTGAGCTCGTCCAGCTGATAGCTTTCGCGCCCCGGCAGGCCTACATCCTCGAGCGCCTGTCTGGTGCGTTCTTTAACCTCATGCGGCGCAAATCCGTGGTTAAGCAGGCTGAAGGCAATTTCCTCGCCGGCAGTCAATGAAACCAGCTGGCTTTCGTAGTCTTCCATAATAAAGCCCACACGCATGGCAATATCGCTGACGCGCTTGCCTTAGTGCTTTCGCCGTTAATTTTAACATCCGCCGCTGTAGCGTCCGCCCATGTAATAGGGGACGATACCGGTCATAGCCTTGCACAGCGTTGTCTTACCGGCACCGCTAGGTCCGGTGATAACGGTGAAGCTGCCTTTTTTTATTTCAAAGTTGATATCCCGCAGCACCAGATCCGATTTTTTATAGGCAAAGTAAAAATTCTCTACGTTGATTACGCTTTCCATTATTTTTCATCCTCCTGAAAGTAAAACAGCTTCCGCACGGGAGCGTACAGGAAGAAGGTTATCAAACCGTTAAGCAGGCCTACAATCGCAACAACCGGCAGCATAGCGTAAATCCATACGTGCAGCGGCAAGCCTAAAATAAGCTTCAGGATAAAAGTAAACAGACCGCCGCTGGTCATCGTAGCAACAAAGCCGGTGATAAACGGACGCAGCTTCCATTCGCTGATACCGATTTTAACCATAGCCTCAACCAAAAGGCAGCAGACAGTCGCACCGGCCAGCTCGCTGCAACATTGCCCAGCGGGAAAGCGATTTAGAGGACGGTACCAGTGTCAGGCCAGCGATAAAACCGATACCGATAGCCTGAGACAGCTTGGGACGCGTCAGATGATAACAATAGAGTACATAGCAATTGTCCAGTTAGGCGTTACACCGCCGACGTTAGGACTTACAGTGTGCAGAATAATACCGATTGCCAGCAGCATCGCCGTAATTGCGACCCAGCGGTAGCCATCCTGCATTGGCTCAACCTCTATCAGCTGCGGCACAGGTTTATTATTTCTTTCATCCATGAGTAATTACACCTCTCCCTAAAATAGTGCCAGAAAATAATATGTTATCATTATACTATATTTAAATGCTTTTGTAATGCTTTAGCGAAAAAAAGTATCTCAGGTTATAGCAGGAAAAGAAAATTGTTACAAAGGTAATAAAAATCTGCCACGCTTTCGCACAGCAGATTTCTATTTTTGATGAGTTACGCTCAATCTTATCTATTTGGCATTAAGAGCATCATTACGAGTAAGCAGATACACACAATACTGATTCATACTGATACCTTCCTGCTTAGCATGCTGACTCAAAAGCTTATGCAAAGCCTTGGGCACACGAAGTTTAAACTGACCGGAATATTTATCCTTTTTCTCAGGCAGAGGAATTCCCATTTCATTTTCCAAGGCAGCTTCCAGCCATGTACGCTTAGCATCAACTGCATTTGCCGCTGCCTCTTCAATAGTATCCCCCATAGTAATACAGCCGGAAAGCTCAGGAAAATAAGCAACATAACCGCCTTCATCTTCATCAGGTTCAAACTCAAGGCGATAATTCAACTTCATGTAATCTTCTAAAGTTTTCATTTTTCTTCCTCGCTTTCCACAATATTTTTAACTAACTTAATATACACCTTTTTGATCGGTCTATGCTTAGGAATAGTAATAACAGCTCTGCCCTTTTTACGAAACGAAAAATGGCTGCTGCCACTTTGCGGAGATTGCATTTCATAGCCATAGCTTTCCAATATTTTCTGCAATTCCTCAAACCGCATATCATGTGATAATTTTTTCAGCTTGTACAGTAGCTTTTCCCATTGTGACATAGCTTCTTTCTATCTCCATTATACTTGGTGTCATATGTGGTGTCAATAAAAAAAAAGGCATCTGCCGAAAGCTCGACAGATGCCACTGACTCACACAGTCAGGCACGATCTTTTCGCTAAGTGAAAATAATCATGCAACTGTTTATAGTCTACCATACATATTTGGTTTTGTAAAATTTTCCTTACGCTCTCTTGCCCCCAAGCTCACGCAGCAGCTCCTCCGGCGTAATGTTGTGATAAGCCAAAAGCACCAGGCAGTGATACCACAAATCTGCCATTTCGTGCAGCACCTTATCCTTCTCGCCGTTCTTGGACGCGATAATCGTTTCCGTAATCTCGTTGCCCAGCTTTTGCAGCAGCTTATCCTGACTGCCGCTCATAAGGAACTTCATCTCTGCATCATCAGCCTGACGCTTGTACAAAATCATACGGTACAACTCGCTGATAACCTTCGGCAGCCCTTCTACCTCAGGCACCGGCAGATTGGACGTATGCCACAGCGCATTATGGAAGCAGGAATATTCGCCTGTATGGCAAGCTACTCCCTGCTGCTCTACCTTTACGAGCAATGCATCACCGTCACAGTCATAGAACAGCTCTACAACCTTCTGCAGATTACCGCTTGTTGCGCCCTTGTTCCACAGCTCCTGACGGCTGCGGCTCCAGAACCAGGTATAACCTGTTTCCAATGTTTTGAGCAATGACTCCTCATTCATATACGCCAGCATAACAACATCGTTCGTGCGTACATCTACAACAACAGCAGGCACAAGACCTCTGCTGTCAAATTTGATTTTAGAAATATCGATCTGCATTATAACCTCACCTCTATACCTCGAGAACGCAGATACTCCTTCACCTGCTTAATGGTGAAGGTTTTATAGTGAAAAACAGAGGCCGCCAGCACAGCGTCAGCGCCACCTTCTGTCAGCACATCATAGAAATCCTCCAGCTTGCCTGCACCGCCGCTGGCGATAACAGGCACATTTACGGCACTGCTTACGGCTTCGTCAGAGCAATGTCATAGCCGTTTTTCGTGCGTCGGCATCCATGCTTGTCAGCAGGATTTCTCCGGCACCGAGCGCTACACCTTTTTTTGCCCATTCCACGGCATCAAGTCCCGTCGGCTTACGCCCGCCCTGCACATAAACCTCCCACTTGTTCTCACCGCATTTACGTGCATCAATTGCGAGAACAATGCACTGGTTACCAAACAGTTTGGCACCGTCGGCAATCAGCTGCGGATTTTTTACCGCTGCGGAATTGAGCGAGGTTTTATCAGCACCGGCACGCAGAGCATTTTTGATATCCTCCACGCTGCTGATGCCGCCGCCGACTGTCAGCGGCATAAAAACCTTGGCCGCAGTTCTGCTGATAACATCCAGCATCGCCTTGCGCTCCTCAAAGGTCGCAGTAATATCAAGGAAAACAAGCTCATCAGCACCCTCGGCATCATAAGCGCCGCACGTTCCACCGGGTCACCGGCATCACGCAGACCGACAAAGTTCGTGCCCTTAACAACACGTCCTTCCTTAACATCAAGACAAGGAATAATTCTCTTCGTAAGCATCTTATTCCTCCTTTGCCGCAGCAATTTTTAAAGCGTCCGGCAGATTAACGGCACCGGTATAAATTGCCTTACCGATAATGCAGCCTGCTACGCCATCCTTTTCGTATTTTTTTACGTTGCGGATATCATCGAGCGAAGCTACACCGCCGCTGGCAATAATCGGTACGCCACAGCACGCGCCACGCCGCCGTCGCTTCGGCATTTACGCCGCTGAGCATACCGTCACGGCTGATATCGGTAAAGATAATCGTTGCCACACCATATTCTGCCATGCGCTTGGCCAGCTCGGTTGCGACAACGCCGCTTCCTTCGCCCCAGCCTTCGATAGCTACATCGCCGTTCTTCGCATCAATGCCGACAGCGATATGTCCGGGATATTTGGCGCAGGCCTCTTTGACAAGCTCAGGATTCTTTACGGCAGCGCTGCCCAAAATCAGGCGCTCCACACCCAGCTCCAAAAGCTTTTCTACTGCCTGCAGATTGCGAATACCGCCGCCAAGCTCGACAGGAATTTTTACAGTTTTAAGAATGCGTTCAATCACAGGCAGGTTTTTGCCCTCGCCCGCCAGCGCACCGTCAAGATCAACAAGATGCAGCCATTCGGCACCGCAGGCCGCCCACTTGGCAGCCATCTCCGCCGGGTCATCGGCAAAAACAGTTTCTGCATCAAAGCGTCCCTCCGTCAGACGCACGCAGCGTCCGCCACGGATATCTATTGCAGGATATATAATCATAATTTTCCCCTCATAATTCAACAAATTTTCAGCAGCGCATGCGACTCTGCTCGACTTTTCCGGATGGACTGAAAGGCTGAACATTACCGCGTCCCACGGAAGCAGTAACCTCCATGCCATAGTCGCAGACCGAGGTAATAATGCTTCTGTCCTCTGGCTCTGCATGGAAGCTGTGCACAAAGTAAACGTATTCACCCTCCGCACCCTCTAAAAGCGGTGAAGGACTGCGCAGCTCCAGCTATTCCAGCCATATGCGGAATCTTCAGCTCGGTATCAAGCAGGCGCACCTTGCCTTTGAAGAAGCCCAGGCCCTTACGCCCGGCGCTTCGTCGCTGCCCTCAAACAAAAGCTGCATGCCCAGGCAAATGCCCAGAAAAGGCTTGCCGCTGTGCAGGCTTTCCGTAATCACGGGAATCAGGCCCGACTTTTCCAGGTTAGCCATACAATCGCCAAAAGCACCCACGCCCGGGAGCAGAATCTTTTCAGCCTGCGCAATCACAGACGCATCGCTTGTCACCACAGGCTCCGCACCGATAGAACGCAGTGCGTTCTGCACGCTGTAAAGATTGCCCATGCCATAATCTATAATCGTTATTTTTTTACTCATATATTTTCCCTCATGCTAACTCAAAACATGTGTGAAGCAACGGTGCTTTATAACACGCATTAAAGTGTCCCCTTGCTGCTCATAACACCATGCACACGGCTGTCAAAGGCTACTGCCTCGGCCAACGCTCTGGCAAAACCTTTGAAAATCGCTTCGATGATGTGATGCGTATTCTTGCCGTAAAGCACGCGGATATGCAGCGTGAGGCCTGCCTGCATTGCCAAAGCGCGGAAAAATTCCTCCGTCATCTCGGCATCGTAAATGCCAAGCTGTACTTAGGAATATCCGCGTCAAAAACAAGATACGGACGGCCGCTGAAATCCAGACACACCTGTATCAGCGCTTCATCCATCGGCAAAAAGCAGTTGCCGTAACGGTGAATGCCTGCCTTATCGCCCACAGCCTCCTTCAGCGCCTGGCCTAAAACAATACCGCAGTCCTCTACCGTATGATGGCTGTCAACATCTAAGTCGCCCACAGCATGCACCACCAGATCACTGAAGCTGTGCTTCGCCAAAAGCGTCAGCATATGGTCAAAAAAGCCGATGCCTGTATTTATTTCGCAGCTGCCGCTGCCATCAAGGCACCATTCGGCGCTGATGCCTGTTTCCAGTGTTTTTCTTTCTACATTACCGCTTCTCATGCTTTTACCTCCGCACACAGCTCGGTGATTTTAGCAATAATCTGCTTGTTTTCTTCAGGCAAGCCGATAGTGATACGCAAGCAGCCCTGCAGCACCGGATGCGTGCTGAAATCACGCACCAGAATACTGTTGGCCAAAAGATATTTAAAGATCAGCTTGCCTCCTGCCGCCTGCTCCGGCAATCTTTCGCTAAATTTCGCCGCATAAGCTTGGCAAGCTGCTGCATCAGTTCCCCCTCCGCACGGAAGGTAACAAAATTAGTTGCCGTCGGCCATACCTTAAAGCCTAAGGTTTTCAGACAATCTGCAAATTTATCGCGTTCCTCGCGGATGGTTTTGATGCGTTCTTTATACAATTCCTTGTTTTCGTAAACTGTTTTAGCGGCCATCAGCGTAAAGGCATTTACATGATACGGCAGCAGCGCCTTGCCCAGCTGACGCACCAGCCCCAGCGCACCCACTGCATAACCGCAGCGCAGACCTGCCAGCCCATAGGCCTTGGAAAAGGTGCGGAAAACCATCAGATTGCTGTAGCGTCCGACTAAGCTCAAAGTAGAGCCTGCTACCAGCCACAGCTTGTGCATCGGACGCAAATCATTCGGTGCCAGCTCCTTGCCATCGGCAAATTCCATGTAAGCCTCATCCATAATAACAGGGCAATCTACATTAGCAATAATTTTTTCCATAGCTGCCAGGCTGTTATAGTTGCCTGTAGGATTGTTCGGATTGCAGACAATCAACAGTGAAGGCTGCTGCTCCTTACAAAAGCTGATAACGCTGTCAGCATCAACAAAGCCTTCGGCTGTCAGCGGATAGCGCACCTCCTCGCTGTCGGAAAGGGCAGCGTATTCGCCGTACATAGAAAATGACGGCCAGGGTACGGCAATCTTTTTGCCGGGCCCGCCAAAAACATAACAGGCCTTTTCCAACAACTCGCTGGAACCGTTGCCGATTTTTACACAGTCAATATCTACATCCAGCTCTTTGGCAATCACTTCGCACAGGTTTTCCGATTTAATTGGCGGATAACGGTTAAACGGGAAGCGTGCGGTGCGCTGGGTAAGCTTTTCCGCAATCTCCTGCGGCAGCTGGTAATTACTTTCGTTGGCGTTAACAATAATATCCGCCGCCACGCTTTCTACGGCATATTCTTCCATCGCCTCAATACTTTGGCGAACAGTAAAGCTACTCATCTTCTGCCTCCTTATTTACCCACACGTTTACGGATAGCGTTTGCATGAGCTGCAGTCCCTCTGCTTCAGCCAAGGTAATAATATCGTCGGCAGCGGCCATAAGTGCCGGAGCAGTGTAGGCAATAATGCTAGTTTTCTTCATAAAGGTTTCTACGTTCAGTACGGAATAGAATTTCGCCGTACCGCCTGTCGGCAGAACGTGGTTCGGTCCTGCATAGTAATCGCCCAGCGGTTCCGGTGAATAAGCACCCAGGAACATTGCGCCGGCATTACGGATATACGGCATAATTTCGAACGGTGCCTTAGTCATGATTTCCAAGTGCTCCGGTGCGGAAAGGTTAGCCATTTCGATAACGGTAGGCATATCCTTGGCAAGGATGATCTTACCTGCCTGCTGCAGAGAGGTACCAGCGATTTCCTTACGCGGCAGCTGTGCCAGCTGCACTTCGATTTCCTCGCCCACAGCGTTGGCCACACGCTCGCTGTCGGTAATCAGAATGGCGCAGGCCAGCGGATCATGCTCTGCCTGGCTCAGAAGGTCTGCTGCCAGATAAGTCGGGTTAGCGCTGTCATCTGCTACAATCAAAATTTCGCTCGGACCGGCAAGCATATCAATATCAACGTGACCGATAACGGCTTTTTTCGCCAAGGTTACAAAGATATTGCCGGGGCCGGTGATTTTTTCTACCTTCGGTACGGTTGCGGTGCCAAAGGCCAGTGCAGCAATTGCCTGTGCGCCGCCCATTTTATAAATTTCGGTAACACCGATTAATTTTGCCGTTACCAGCACGTTCGGATTAACCTTGCCGTCCTTTCCGGGCGGTACGGCCATCACAATGCGGGGAACGCCGGCCACCTTTGCCGGGCAGGCATTCATCATTACAGACGAAGGATAAGCAGCAGTGCCGCCGGGAACATAAATACCGACGGAATCAACCGGGGTAACCTTTTGCCCCAGCAGTGAACCGTAAGGACGGTTCGTAAGCCAGGTTTTCGGCATCTGCTCTTCATGGAACTCATAACATTGGCAATGGCACGCTCCAAAGCAGCCTTTACTTCCGGTTTGACAATAGCTTCCGCTTCTGCAAATTCTTCCTCGGTTACGCGGATATTTTCCGGTGTCAGCTCTACGCGGTCAATCAGCTTAGTATAGTAAAAAAGGCTTTCGTCACCGTTTTTACGCACATCAGCAACAATCTGATCAACAACCTGTGCTGCCGTCATGTGTCTGCCGAACATAGCGTCCGTGCCTGCCTGAATGCGCGGAGATAATTCCACCTCGTCAAAAGCTTTCTTCTTCATTAAAGCAGCAATCTCTGCTGCGCTCATCTTTCTTGCGTCTGTAACCTGCATTTTATTTATCCTCCTCATTTAAAACAATACGTAAATCCTCAACCAGCTTGTGCAAGCGCGCAAATTTCAGCTTAAAGCTGGCGCGGTTGGCAATCAGTCTGGCAGTAGCGGTAAAAATAGAATCAACCTCCGCCAGTTTATTTTCTTTCAGGGTGCGCCCTGTTTCTACTATATCTACAATCATTTCACTCAGGCCTACGATAGGTCCAAGCTCAATCGAGCCGTTGAGCTTCACAATTTCTGTCTGAATTCCTAGCTTATTGAAATAAGCCTTGGCGCAGTTCGGATACTTCGTTGCTACCCTCAGGTGAGCATAATCCGTCAGCTTGGCGCGTCGCTTGGCCTCCGGCACCGCCATCATCAGGCGGCAGCGGCCAAAGCCCAAATCCAGAAGCTCCACCACGTCTTTATCCTGCTCCAGCAGTACATCCTTGCCGATGATACCGATATCTGCCGCACCGTATTCAACATACGTCGGTACATCAACGGTTTTGGCAATAATAAAGCGTACCTTGGTTTCCTCGTTGCTGATTACCAGCTTGCGTGAATCCTCGGTAACGTTTTCGGCGCTGTAGCCTACCTTCGCCAGCAGGCGTACAGACTTATCGAACAGCTTGCCCTTCGGCAATGCTATAGTAATGTATTCGTCCATAAAAATACCCCTCTATATTTCCCAGCTATAAGCTTAATGTGTATACTATCTTTTCTTTAAGCTTATTCTACATATACTAACGATTTACAGCCATATTCCTTTACAGCAAGCGCTGCTCCCTGCAGGTCCGCAGCCTCGGTCAGCAGCTTCACGCTGCGACCTTCGCGGCGCAATGCTGTCGCTTTGGCAATCGCCTCCGGCAGCTTGCCTTCGCTCCAGGTTACCAGCACGTCCCAGGTGCGGTATTGGTAGCAACACCGTTGCGCTCCAAAGCCAGCAGTACGCGGTCAACGCCAACGGCAAAGCCTGTTGCCGGGCACTCCAGACCGAAGCGCTGCATCATCTTATCGTAGCGTCCGCCGCCTGCCACCGGATAACCCATTTCCGGCAGATACACTTCAAAAAGCATGCCCGTGTAATAGTCAAGCGAACGATATAAGCCAAGATCAAAGCTCAAATAGCCTGCTGCACCGTAAGCATCCACCAGCTTGTAGATTTGCGCAAATCATTCAGCGCGCTTGGCACTTAGCGTTAGTTACTATTGCAGCAACCTTGTCCAAAAGCTCTATGCCGCCCTGCAGGAAGAGGAAATCGGCAAAAAGCTGCTTGATTTCCGGACGGATATTTTCCATCGCATCTGCCATCTGCTGCATGCCCACAGCATCATGACGGCGCAGGTAATCCTTCAGCTGCTGCAGCTGAGCAGCATCAAAGCCCGCTTCCTCCGCCAGGCCGTGATAAAATCAACGTGGCCCAGGCTGATAGCGAACTTCTGCAAGCCTGCAGCCTGCAATGCTTCGGCTGCCAGCACGATAACCTCGGCATCGGCAGCGGCACCGCTGGCACCCAGCATTCTACACCGGCCTGCTCGAATTCGCATTGGCGTCCCGCCTGAATTTCTTCCATAACGGTAAAGATTTGCCAGATAGCAAAGACGTTTAATCTTTTCGCCGCCCTGCAGGCGTGTCGCTGTCAGACGGGCAATCGGTGCCGTCATATCATTGCGCAGCGCCAGCAGATTATTGCTGCGGTCAAAAAAACGGAAGTCCCCTTTGCTACCTGCGGCGCCAAAAGTATCAACATATTCGAAATCAGGTGTTTTACCTCATCATAGCCCCATTTGTCAAAAACGTTGATAATCGCATTTTCAATTCCGCGGCGTGTCTTCATCTCTCCCGGCAGAATATCCTTGGTTCCGTAGGGAACCTGATACACCTTATTAGTCATCTTTTTTCTTCCCCTCTTTTATAACTTGCATGACAGAATTATAACCGTCAGCGCCGTAAACAAGACAACGTTTAACGCGTGAAATCGTCGCGGTGCTGGCACCGGTTTTCTCTACGATAGTTTCGTAAATACAGCCTTCATCCAGCATGCGCGCTACCTCCAGGCGCTGTGCCATTGCCTTCAGCTCGCTGATAGTACAGATATCCTCAAAAAATTTATAGCATTGCTCCTCATCCTTTAAGCTGAGAATCGCTGTGAATAACTGGTCTGTTAAATGATCATGAATATTTGCTGCCATTTTTTAGTTTCCTCCTGTGCGTTACGTGCATATAACGATAGTACTTTAACTCACTAACTTGTAAAAATACTTTAATACTTTATCTTGTGAAAGTCAAGAAAAATTTACAAAAAATCTTTTTTCCGCAGGTTTTGTAAAAATTTCGCATTTCGCTTTACAATTACCTAGTATTTTGATATAATTTGAGCAATTCCTGAAATCCATTGGACGCAGCTTTACAGCTTTACAGTTTTTTCGTAAATTTTACGCAAAACTGTTGACAATATCCTAAAATAGATGTATGATTATTTCATTCAAACTTAACAGAGATTTCATCAAGAGTAGCTGAGGGACTGGCCCGATGAAGCTACGGCAACCACACATCAGTGAACGGTGCCAATTCCAACGGATAATTCCGGCAGATGAAGATTACAGATGCAACGTATCCTTCGCCGTGCCGGTGAAGGATTTTTTTACGCCGGCCGTCAATTCCGACAGCAGACGTACACCGGAGAATGCGACTCTCAAGCAGCATCCGCTGACTTCTATTGGAAAATAATCTCTCACACTCAAATAAGGACTGCTGAAACTTGCAGTCACATTAGAAAGGAACACAAGAATGATAGAACTAGTTAATGTAGAAAAAACCTACTACAGCAAGGCCGGCGACATCCATGCTCTGCACAAAACAAGCCTGAGCATCAAGGCCGGCGAAATTTTCGGTATCATCGGTCTTTCCGGTGCCGGCAAATCCACCTTGGTGCGCTGCATCAACATGCTGGAAAAACCTACCGCAGGCCAGGTATTCGTTGACGGCCAGGAGCTGACCGCCATGAGCGAAGCACAGCTGCGTAAAGCACGTCAAAGCATCGGCATGATCTTCCAGCACTTCAACCTGCTGGCAAGCCGTACTGTTTATGATAACATCGCTTTTCCGCTGGAGATCCAAGGTCTGAGCAAGAGCGAAATCGACAAGCGCGTACGTCCGCTGCTGGAGCTGGTACAGCTGGAAAGCCGTGCCAACTATTATCCCAGCCAATTATCCGGCGGCCAGAAGCAGCGTGTAGGCATTGCCCGCGCTCTGGCAAGCAATCCTAAGGTACTGCTGTGCGACGAAGCAACCAGCGCCCTCGACCCGCAGACCACCAAATCTATTCTGCATCTGCTGCAGGACATCAACAAAAAGATGAACCTGACCATCGTGCTGATTACGCACCAGATGGAGGTTGTAAAAACCATCTGTGACCGCGTTGCTGTTATCGAAAGCGGCGACATCATTGAAGAAGGCCCGATGATTGACGTTTTCACCAATCCGCAGCATCCCACTACCAAGGAATTTACCAAGAGCGTTATCAACGCCGAGCTGCCTGATATCGTTAAACAGATGAAATTAAGCGATACCTATACAGAAGGCAGCAAGCTGCTGGTGCGTATCTCCTTCATCGGCGACAGTGCCAGCGAGCTATTATTTCCGGCATGGTAAAACATTTTGATGTTGACGTAAGCATTATTTCCGGTAATACCGACCAGCTGAAGGATGTCCTCTTCGGCACCCTGCTGATTGAGATTTCCGGTAACCGCGAGCGCATTAAAAATGCATTGGAATATCTGCATCAGCAGCATCTGAAAACGGAGGTAATTGGCTATGAGTCCTGATATGATTGACCTTTTAATAAAATCCTTTTGGGAAACCTGCTACATGGTTTTCGCTTCTACCGCACTTTCCACTTTAATCGGCATTCCGCTGGGCGTAATTCTTACCGTAACCCGCAAGGACCACATTCTGCCGAACCAACCGCTTAACACTATTCTGGGTGCGATTGTCAACGCAACGCGTTCCACTCCTTTCATTATATTAATGGTAGCAATTATTCCGCTGACACGTATGATTGTCGGCTCTTCCATCGGTACTACCGCAGCAATCGTGCCGCTGACTATTTCCGCAGCACCGTTCATTGCACGTATCATTGAATCTTCTCTGCTGGAAATTAACCCCGGCATTATCGAAGCAGCACAGGCTATGGGTGCAAGCCCGATGCAGATTATCACTAAGGTACTGCTTCCCGAAGCAATGCATTCTATAGTACTGGGTGTAACGCTTGCCATCATCAGCTTAATCGGCTATTCCGCAATGGCCGGCACCTTAGGCGGCGGCGGTCTTGGTGACCTGGCAATTCGCTACGGCTACCAGCGCTTCCAGATGGATGTTATGATTGCCACCGTTGTCGTGCTCATCGTCATGGTACAGGCAATGCAGTCCTTAGGCGACTACGCATCTAAAAAATTAAACAAAAACAAACTGTAATCTACAAGCCAAATGAGGGTTTACAACGATGAAGCGAGTTTCATCGACGTAATAAAGAAAAAGCCGCTTCTGCCTGGCAGCAGACCACCATTATTTTAGGGAGGAACAACTTATGAAGGAGATTACCAAACTTTTACTCACCGTTGCGCTTTGCGCACTGACCATCATCTCCGCAGGCTGCGGTGATGACAACAAGGCAGCCGATAAAAAGGCTGACCCGAACGCACCTGTTAAAATCGGTGTAACCGCCGGTCCGCACGCTGAAATCATGGACAACGTTAAAAAGCTGGCTGAAAAGCAAGGCTGAAAATTGAGGTTGTCGAATTCTCCGACTATGTAACCCCGAACGTATCCCTGGCACAGGGCGAGCTGTTTGCCAACTCCATGCAGCATGCTCCGTATCTGGCAGCAACCCTGAAAAAAAGAACCTAAATTCGAACTGGTTGAAGCTTTCAAAACCGTAAACTTCCCGATGGCTATCTACTCCACCAAATATAAAAAGGTTGAGGATATCCCGGCAGGCGCAACCATCGGCATTCCTAACGATCCGTCCAACGGTGCTCGCGCACTTCTGGTTCTGGCTGACAAAGGCTTCATCGAAGTTAAGGATAAAAACGATGTTTCTACATCTATAGCAAGCATTACCAAAAATCCGAAAAACTACAAGATTCAAGAGCTGGACGCTGCTTCTATTCCTAAAGCAATGGGCGACCTTGATATTGCCGTAATCAATGCCAACTATGCACTGGTTGCCAAACTGAACCCGTCTAAGGACAGCCTGTTGGTCGAACGCGCTGATAACCCGTTTGTTAACATCTTCGTAACCACCAAGGCTAACGAAAAGGATCCGCGCATTGAACAGCTGAAGAAGATTTATACCTCCGCTGAAAACAAAAAATTCATCGAGGATCACTTCAAAGGCTCCATTACTCCGGCATTCTGATTTACCGAAGCATAGTACAAAAGCTCCCGCAGACTTCTGTGGGAGCTTATTTCTTAGCTTACCGTCAATTTCTTAAAAAAATTTTGCTTTAGCACTTTACAAATTTAGCGTACTAAGTATAATGGTACATAGTTAAATGCTAATTAACAAATGAGGTGTGGAAAATGAAAAAATTAGTAGCTTTAGTAATGGGTCTGATGATGATGCTCATGATGGTTGCCGGCTGCGGCAGCGACGGCCCGAAAAAATGGTAATCGGCCTGGACGATAACTTCGCTCCTATGGGTTACCGCAATGAAAAGAACGAAATCGTCGGCATGGATATCGACCTTGCACGCGAAGCCTGCAAGCGTGCCGGCATGGAAGTAGAATTCAAGCCTATCGATTGGGGTGCAAAAGAAGCAGAGCTCAAATCCAAACGCATTGACGCTATCTGGAACTGCTTCACCGTTAACCCGGAGCGTGAAAAGGTATATGGCATGTCCAAGCCTTACATCAACAACTCCCAGCTGGTTGTTGTTCCTAAGGATTCTCCGATTAAAACCCTCGAAGATTTAAAGGGTAAAATCGTAGCGGTACAGGATGACAGCACAGGCTCCTACCTGCTCGAACAGCCTGCACACAAAGAGCTGGCAGCTTCCATGAAGGAAGTTCGCAAATATCCCGACTTTGCAGCTATTTACATGGAAATAGACAACAAACGTGTTGATGCTGCTATCGTAGACGCAGTTCTTGCTCGCGGCTATTATGACAAAAAGAAACCCGGTGCCTACAGAATTCTTGAGCAGAACATGGGTGATGAGGTTGTAGCAATTGCCTTCCGTAAGGACGACAAAGACTTCAAAGACCGCATCGACAAAGCTATGGATGAAATGAAAAAAGACGGTACCTGCAAAAAGATTTCCGAAAAATGGATGGGCGCAGATATCACAAAATATTAATTTGTTATCACTTGAGGGCTGTCGCATTTAGCGGCAGCCCATATTATAATTATATGGAGAGAAATAATTTATGGATTACGTTTTAAATATCATCCCTCAGATGATGGATGGCTGCCTGGTATCATTTCAAGTTTTTATTATCACCATCGTACTGAGCATTCCGTTGGGCATTTTGCTCAGCCTCGGCCGTGTTTCCGGCATTAAACCCCTGCAGGCCTCATCGGCGGCTATGTTGGATTCTGCGCGGCTCCCCGCTTATGCTGCAGATTTTCTTCGTTTACTTCGTACTGCCGTCCGTCGGCATCCGCCTGCCGGACTTTGAATCTGCTATCGTAGCCTTTGTATTAAACTACGCTGCCTACTTCTGCGAAATCTTTCGCGCCGGCATTCAGGCAATTCCTGCAGGCCAATATGAAGCAGCGCACACTCTGGGTATGAACTACGTGCAGACCATGCGCCGCATTATCCTGCCGCAGGTTATCCGCATCATCCTGCCGCCTATCAGCAACGAAACCATTACCCTGGTAAAGGATACATCTCTGGTATACGTGCTGGCGATGAACGATCTGATGCGTACCGCACGCAATTTGGTACAGCGTGACTTTTCTATTACTCCCTTCATCGTTGCTGCAGTCTTCTACCTGCTGGCAACTCTGATTTTAACCCTTGTTTTTGAACGTCTGGAAAAACGCTTCTCCAGATATGACCAATAGGAGGAGTAACAGCTATGACAACAAAAATCAAAGCAACCAATATCTGGAAAAAATTCAACAATCTGGAAGTACTCAAAGGCATCGACCTGGAAGTAAACGAAGGCGAAGTTGTTGCCGTAATCGGTCCTTCCGGCGGCGGCAAAAGCACCCTGCTGCGCTGCCTCAACAAGCTGGAAACAATCGATAAAGGCAGCATCACCATCGACGGTGAAGAGCTGTGCCGTGAAACCTCCGGTGGCACGGAATACGTCAAGAACAATGATGTCCGCCGCATTGCCTGCAAAATGGGCATGGTATTCCAGCAGTTCAACCTTTTCCGCACATGACTGTTCTGGAAAACCTGATTGAAGCACCCGTCAACGTACAAAAGCGCGATAAAGCCGAAGTAATCAAGGAAGCAGAGGTTCTGCTGGCAAAGGTTGGTCTTTCCGACAAGCGCGATGTTTATCCGCGTAAGCTCAGCGGCGGCCAACAGCAGCGTGTAGCTATCGCCCGTGCTTTAGCCATGAAGCCTGCTATTATGCTTTTTGACGAGCCTACCTCTTCTCTGGATCCGGAGCTGACCGGTGAGGTTTTGCGTGCTATGCGCGAGCTGGCAGACGAAAAAATGACCATGGTAGTCGTAACTCACGAAATGGGCTTTGCCCGTGAGGTTGCCACCAAGGTTGTTTTCATGGCTGACGGTCATGTGCAGGAGCAGGGCAGTCCGGAAGAAATTTTTATTAACCCTAAAAACGAACGTCTGAAATCCTTCTTAAAAGTAATTTTAAAGTAATCAGATAAAGGTTTCTAAATTAATTCACAGATTGCACCTACCTTTGTCATATATGTTTGTTACAATAATACTCGAGGATGAAAGGAACCTATTGAACAAGGCAAGCAAAGAAAGGTGATTTCAATGCACGTTAAAATTCTTGGCCCCATGACTAAGCAGGCAGAGCTGCTGCTGCAGAATACCGCTATTGCTTTAAAGAAGCTCAAGGTTAAGGCTGAGTTTGAAAAAGTTTCCGAATTCCAAAAGGTAGTGGCCTATGGAGTGATGGCCTTCCCCGCTTTAGTCATCGACGAAAAGTTAGTTGCTGTCGGCAGCACGCTTTCGGTAGATGAAGCCATGACTCTTATAAAGCAACTCTCCTAAACATATCTTTTCATCATACACTCTCCTTAAAATACACCGCACCGTGCGAAATGTGCGGTGTATTTTTTGTTTCGGAAGCATTTTGATTAATGTAAAATTTATGTAAAGTTCCTTACGCACTTTTAACATCATAAAATTTCTAGTATAATAGGTATAGGTATACGCTGTTTTTACAGCAATCATGGATGCATACAAATTAAAAAAGGGGACTTATTTTTTATGCTTGCTTATTTCTTGGCATTTTTAGGCGGTATCGCCTTGTTTATGTATGGTATGCAGCTGATGGGTGACGGTCTGCAAAAGGCTGCCGGCGCTAAGCTGCAAAAGATTTTGGAGGCCATGACAGGCGTGCTCGCTATGGGCATTCTGTTGGGCGCAGTTGTTACTGCTGTGCTGCAGGCCAGCGGTGCTACCACCGTTATGACCGTAGGCCTGGTAAATGCAGGTCTGCTCACGCTGAAGCAGGGCTTCGGCATTATCATGGGTGCCAACATCGGTACTACTATGACGGCACAGCTCATCGCCTTCAAGCTTTCCGACTATATCACGATTTTAATCTTCATCGGCTTTTTGATGCAGCTGCTGGCGAGAAAAAGCCGCACAAAATATCTTGGCCAGGTTATGCTGGGCTTCGGTATTCTGATGCTGGGCATGGATATGATGGGCAAAGCTGTTATGCCTCTGCGTAACTATTCCGGCTTTGTGCATTTCATCGAGGTTTTCTCCAGCAATCCGTTGCTGGGCATCGGCATCGGTATGATTATGACTGTACTGATTCAGTCCAGCAGTGCTACCATCGGTATTCTTATCGCTATGGCCGGTCAGGGACTTATTCCGTTGGAGGGTGCGATTCCTGTACTGCTCGGCGACAATATCGGTACCTGTATTACTGCCGTACTCGCTTCGCTTCGTGCTAACCTTACGGCTAAGCGTGTAGCTGCAGCTCACGTAATGTTCAACGTTATCGGCAGTATAATTTTCGTAATCTTGATGCCGTTCTTCATTAAATTCGTGCTGCTCGTATCGCCTGACGGCGACATTGCGCGTCAGATTGCGAATGCGCACTCGGCGTTCAACATTTTGAACACGCTGCTCTTTATGCCCTTTGTCAACCCTTTCATCAAGCTGGTAGAAAAGATTGTGCCGGGCAAGGCAGAAATCATTTCCATGCGCCTGTTTATCTTGACAAAAACATGCTGAACACTCCCTCTATCGCTATCAGCCTTGCTGTCAAAGAGGTTGTGCGTATGGGCGAGCTGGCACGCAAGGACGTGCGCCTGGGCATGGAGGCTATTCAAAGATTTGATGCGACAAGGTAAAATATGTTCTGGAGCACGAGCCTGTTGTCGATGCGTTGGAGCGAGATATTACCGACTATCTGACGCAGATGAGCTCCTCTGAATGAGCGAAAGCCTGACGACACGCCACACCGGTCTTTTGCACGCCTGCACGGATATCGAACGTATCGGTGACCATGGTGAAACATTGGCTAAACGCGCACGCAAGCTTGTTGAGGATGACGTGGTTTTCTCTGACGAGGCTAAGGCCGAGCTGCTGCAGCTCAGCGAAATGGTACTGCGTGCCTCCGGACGTTCATTGGAAGCACTGGAGAAAAATGATAAGGTTATTGCGGAGGATGCTGTGCGTCTGTGCCGTGAGGTTAAGCAATATCAGAAGGAAATCCGCAAGAATCACATCACGCGCCTTAACGAACATATCTGCAATCCTACTGCAGGCTTCGTTATGATGGAGCTGCTGATTAATATGAAGCGTGTATCCGATCATTCCAAAAACATTGCCCAGCTGGTGCAGGGAACATTCTAAAACTTATAAAGCAACAGCAAGCATACAGACTACCGCTCAACATAGTCTGTATGCTTTTCTTTTGCGTAAAAGCATTGCTAAGCTAACAGAGTACGTACATAATTAATCCGCACTTTCTCATATGCGCTTATGAATTACTCAAGTATACTTTAGTAAATCGTACTTGAGTAAATTTACTCGAAATACTGCAAACCCTGCTTACCTAAAACGACCATATAATCACCATAGTCTTATTCTTGCATACCTATTTTGCTGTACTTATAAAATCACAGCTTTTTCACAAAATCTTTGCTATAATTTAAGTAAGCAAGGACTGCGTTTCCGACTGCTACAGTCTTAGCGCAGTCCTTTTTGGTTACGCGTAGAGCCATAATCGGCTTTACGGTTTTTTATTATACCTATTGCAGCAGAGATTTTTATAATATATAAGTTTGTAAACTATATTATATATATTGAGTGCAACATTTCTCCGCTGCAAACGACGAAACGCTGCAGCGTTTCGCACTTTTTTACTTTAATTATTGATGACACCTTTTACTAATTACAGGTAAAGTATTACAATATAAGATGAGTATTTATCAGCTTAGATTCAGATTATAAAAAAAAGAATGTGAACATGCTTCAGACATGGCTCTGAACGTCATATTCGCAGGAGGTTACTATGCAGATAGGATTGGATATTGGCAGTACAACAATTAAAATCGCCGTACTGGACGATGCAGGCAATCTGCTATTCCATAAATACGAAAGACATTACAGCCAGATTGCAGAGAAAATTCTGGCCCTACATAAAGAATTGATGACTAAATTCCCTACACTGCATAGCGCACGTCTGGCCATCAGCGGCAGCGGCGGTATCGGTGTAGCAGACAGCTGCGGACTGCAATTCGTGCAGGAGGTTTTTGCGGAAAAAATCTGCGCTGAAAAGCTCAATCCCGGAACCGACGCCGTTATCGAATTAGGTGGCGAGGATGCCAAAATCCTCTTCTTAGGCCGCCATTTTGACGCACGTATGAACGACAGCTGCGCCGGAGGCACCGGTGCTTTTATCGACCAGATGGCTTCCCTGCTGAATGTAGAAACACCCCAAATGAACGAGCTGGCACAGCAGGCACATAACACCTACACCATCGCCAGCCGCTGCGGCGTTTTCGCCAAGAGCGATATCCAGCCGCTGCTCAACCAGGGTGCGGAAAAAAGCGATCTGGCAGCCAGCATCTTCCATGCTGTAGCAAGCCAGGCCATCACCGGTCTTGCCAAAGGCCGTCCCATCAGCGGTAATGTGCTGTATCTTGGCGGACCGCTCACCTTTATGAGCTGTCTGCGTGATGCCTTTGACAGTGTTCTGAATATCAAAGGCGTCTGCCCGGAAAACAGCCTGCTTTATGTAGCAATGGGTGCAGCCTTCTGCGCCGAGCATGATGTGGATCTTACCACGCTGCCAGAAAAACTGCAGACAGCAGCACAGCACAGCTTTGAGCATCTGCCGCCGCTTTTTAAAAACGAAGGTGAATATACCGTTTTCAAGATGCGTCACTCTAAAGAAAGTGTCGCTATAGGTACCCCTGCGGAGGCTGGGGAAGCCTTTATCGGTATCGATTCCGGCAGTACGACTATTAAAATCGCTGTTATGAGTCCTGACGGCAAATTGCTTGATTCCTTCTATCAAAGCAATAAGGGTAATCCTGTTGTTGCCGTCCGCAATTATCTTACTGATTTCTATACAAAATATCCCAACTGCCGCCTGCTGGCAGGTGCAGTCACCGGCTACGGCGAGGAGCTGATTCGCCACGGCTTTGGTGTTGACTATGGTATCGTAGAAACCATGGCGCACTTTTATGCTGCCCAATATCTGGAGCCGGAGGTAGATTTCATTCTTGATATCGGCGGTCAGGATATGAAGTGCCTGAAAATCCATAACGGTGCCATCGACAATATCTTTCTGAACGAAGCCTGCTCCAGCGGCTGCGGCAGCTTTTTGCAGACCTTCGCCGAAATTCTGGCTACACAGCCGAGCAGTTCGCACAAATCGGCCTTAAAGCAGATATGCCTGTAGATTTAGGCAGCCGCTGCACCGTGTTTATGAACAGCAGCGTTAAGCAGGCACAGAAGGACGGTGCCTCTGTTGCCAACATCAGCGCCGGCCTGTCCATCAGTATTGTCAAAAACGCTTTGTATAAGGTTATCCGCCCGGCCAGCAAGGAGGCCATCGGCAAACACATCGTCGTTCAGGGAGGCACCTTCCTCAATGACTGCGTACTGCGCGCCTTTGAGCAGGAAATGGATTTGAACGTTATCCGCCCCAACATTGCAGGCTTATGGGAGCCTACGGCGCCGCCCTATACGCACAGCGCCGCTACAAGGACGCACCGCATCAGACAACGCTGCTCAACCTGCAGCAGCTGGGTGAATTCGTTCACACCGTCAAGGGCATGACCTGCGGCCTGTGCAATAACCATTGCCACCTCACCGTCAACACCTTTGCCGGCGGCACGCTTTATCAGCGGCAACCGCTGCGAGCGCCCCATCACCCACATGGCCCCCAAGGATGAGCTGAACCTGTACCGTCAGAAGCTGCAGCTGCTCAAGGAATTGCCGGTTAATGAAACGCCTAAACGCGGCATTATGGGTATACCTATGGGCCTGAATATGTATGAGCTGCTCCCTTTCTGGAATGCCTTACTCTCCAGCCTGGGCTTCAAGGTTGTACACAGTCCGATTGAAGACAAAACTATTTACCGTCTTGGTCAGGGAACCATCCCCAGCGACACCGTCTGCTATCCGGCCAAGCTGATGCACGGCCATATCAAATGGCTCCTGCAGCAGGGAATCACCAATATCTTCTATCCCTGCATGACCTACAATATAGATGAACAGGGCACGGAAAACTGCTATAATTGCCCTGTTGTAGCCTATTATCCCGAAGTGCTGCACGCCAATATCCGTGATTTGAATAAGCCTGAGATACATTTCTTCTATGATTATCTTGGCCTGCTCCATAAAAAGAAGCTGGTCAAAAAACTGCAGGAAATGTTTTCCAATGCCTACCCGGATATCACCAAGGAGGAAATCCGCAAGGCTGTTGATGCTGCCTTCACTGCCTTTTATGACTATGAAGCACAAGTAAAGGCTAAAGGACAGGAAATCATCACCAAGGCACGCGAAGAGCATAAGCCTATCGTTGTACTGGCAGGCCGTCCCTATCACATCGACCCCAAGGTCAACCACAGTATCGACCGCCTGATTACCAACATGGGCGCTGCCCTCGTCAGTGAGGATGCCGTAAGCAGTCATATTAAGACCAAGGAACTCAACCGCGATTTGCAGGTGCTCAACCAATGGACCTATCACGGCCGCCTGTATGCGGCAGCCGAATATGTTGCCCAAAATCCTGATATGCATCTGATTCAGCTTGTAAGCTTCGGCTGCGGCTGCGATGCGATTACGGCCGATGAATGCCGCCGCCTCCTCGAAGAACGCGGACGCATCTATACACAAATAAAAATAGACGATATCGACAACCTTGGTGCTGCCAAATCCGCATCCGCAGTCTGTTCTCCGCAGCCCAGCTTTTCGATATAGATAATAATTAAAGGAGATTTGCATATGCTACCAGCAGCTAACGTTAAGTTTACCCCCTTCACGGAGGATATGAAAAAACGCATACTATACTTATACCCGGCATGCTGCCTATGCATTTTTCACTGCTGCAGGCAGCACTCGTAAGCTGCGGCTACAAAGCCGAGGTTCTGCACAACACAGGACGCGAAGTAATCGAAACCGGTCTGAAATACGTCAATAATGATATCTGCTATCCGGCACTGCTAGTTATCGGCCAGCAAATAAGAATTGGTCTTAGTTACTGCTGCTTTCAGATAGAGTCAACATTGGAATAAACTCCATAACTGAGAATCTGCAGTATCATAACAGTCATGATAAGGAAAATACCAGAAAAAGTTGCAAAGAAATGGATGAAGGACTTAAAGCCGTCTGACTTGATTCTCCTGAAAAGATAATTGAAAAATTTAGTCAGCATTCTTCAAAATATACCCCACACTTCTTAAGGTTTGTAGGTTGGTAGCAAAATCAGTCCCCCTAAATTTCTTACGAATTTTCGAAACATAAACTTCAACAACAGAGACATTGGTATCACTATCAAATCCCTAAAGACGATCAAAGATTTGCGACTTGGGCAAAATAACGTTTTGATTTTGTAGGAAGTAGACTAATAAATCAAATTCTTTACCAAGAAGTTCTACTTCTTTATCACCCACATAAGTTGAATTTTGTAGAAAGGTTGAACACAATAAGGTGTCAGGGCTAAAACGTT
>ENA-OQCS01000253-OQCS01000253.1-human-gut-metagenome-genome-assembly--contig:-NODE-253-length-29157-cov-2.828419_pt1 | contig 29157 bp, 48 predicted proteins | sample MGYA00242757_ERZ504575 | MGnify/ENA primary metagenome ERZ504575 (study PRJEB26092, sample SAMD00036297) | human gut metagenome | host: Homo sapiens | study: EMG produced TPA metagenomics assembly of... | reverse complement strand
AGAGTTTTGCTTGTTTTCTTTTTGCAACACTAAGATAAGTGAAAATTCTGACATGCAAATCCTGGGCAACTTTTTGTTGCTCAGGAACTTATAAATAAAGTTAAATTATAGTGTTGCGGAATTAAGGCTTTCTTGTATAACGCCTGCAAAATGAATTGTCTTTTCCTATTTTATTATTCAGCAATCGTCTGCTGCTCTGTAGTCTCCTTCTGCTCAGTAGTTTCCTGCTGGGTAGAATCCTCTGCTGCAGCCTGTGGCTGAACAGGAGCATCTACTGCCAATGAATCGGAAGGTGCATTTGGAGCTACTGTATCAACAGGAGCAACCTGAGCGTTACTAACCATTCTGCTTGATGCAAAAACGTTGCTTACTGAAACCATAACCAAAGCTGCGATAGCTGCAAACATAAACTTCTTCATAATCTTATCTTTTTTAAATTGTTACTAATTGATGTTACTTATTTGTTTGTGGATTCATTATCGAACCCGCTTATCATAGTCACAATCTGCGTGCCAAAAAGATGAGAAAAATGGCTTTGTGTTGATAATCAGGTGTTTATGCGCTTTGTGCCAAAAATGAATGGTGTGGAATGTGAGGAATCTCTGTGGAAATATTCCCCAAAAAGTTGGGGAATGCATGCATAAAAAGGTCCCGACGGAGATGTAACTCCCCGAAGGAACCTTTCTCATATAATAGGAAATGATAAAAACCTATCTTTTAGAGATTCTTGAACTCAATGCCGTTTGCCTCTGAGTAGTCAATGGTGATAGGCTTCTCGCGACTTACTTTCTCGGCAAGAATCTTCTTGCTCAAATCGTTCAGAACGTAATCCTGGATGGCACGCTTTACTGGGCGGGCACCAAACTCTGGGTCGTAACCTACCTCGGCAAGATAACCGATGGCGGCTGGAGTCCAGCGGAGATCGAAGCCCTGAGGCTCCAACATCCTTCTTGGCCCTGTTCATCTGCAACTCCACTACCTTGCAATCTGATCCTTGGTCAATGGCTGGAAGGTGATGATGTCGTCGATACGGTTCAGGAACTCCGGACGGAAGGTCTTCTTCAACATCTCACGGCTCGCATTGGAAGTCATGATGATGATGGTGTTCTTGAAGTTGACTACACGACCCTTGTTGTCGGTCAATCGGCCATCGTCCAATACCTGGAGCAGGGTGTTGAAGACATCTGGGTGAGCCTTCTCAATCTCATCGAAAAGAACCACACTGTATGGCTTGCGGCGAACAGCTCGGTCAACTGACCACCCTCATCGTATCCTACATACCCCGGAGGCGCTCCAATCAAACGGGTGACACTGAACTTTTCCTGATACTCACTCATATCAATTCGCGTCATCATCGCCTCGTCGTTGAAGAGATATTCTGCTAAAGCCTTGGCAAGCTCGGTCTTACCTACACCGGTGGTGCCGAGGAAGATGAAGCTGGCGATAGGACGCTTTGGATCCTGCAAACCGGCACGGCTGCGGCGAACGGCATCACTTACGGCAGTGATTGCCTCGTCCTGACCGATGACTCTCTTGTGGAGTTCCTCCTCCAGATGGAGTAGTTTCTCACGTTCGCTCTGCATCATTCGGCTCACTGGTATTCCGGTCCAGCGGCTTACTACCTCTGCAATATCATCGGCTGTCACCTCTTCACGGATCATTGCCTCACCGCCCTGGGTGCTCTTCAGCTGCTCCTGAATCTTCTTGATATCCTCTTCAAGAGCTACCAGCTTAGAGTAGCGAATCTCGGCTACACGCTCGTAATTGCCTTCACGCTCCATGCGCTCAGCCTCGAACTTGAGGTTCTCTATCTCCTGCTTGTCTTGCTGAATTTTGTTAACAAGAGCCTTTTCGCCTTCCCACTTTGCACGGAAGTCGTGCTCCTTATCCTTCAACTCTGCAATCTCCTTGTCGAGCTGCAGAATCTTAGGTTGGTCGTTCTCACGCTTAATTGCCTCACGTTCAATTTCCAACTGCTTCAAGTGGCGGGTGATTTCATCCAGTTCCTCTGGCACGGAGTCACGTTCCATACGGAGCTTGGCTGCGGCTTCATCCATCAGGTCGATGGCCTTATCCGGGAGAAATCTGTCAGAAATATATCTCTCAGATAACTTGACAGCTGCTATGCAGGCATCATCCTGAATACGAACCTTGTGGTGGTTCTCATAACGCTCCTTGATACCACGAAGAATGCTGATGGCATCTACCTCGTCTGGCTCATTCACCATCACAGTCTGGAATCGACGCTCCAGTGCCTTATCCTTCTCGAAGTACTTCTGATACTCGTTGAGGGTAGTGGCACCGATGGCTCTCAGTTCGCCACGAGCCAAGGCAGGCTTCAGAATGTTGGCAGCATCCATGGCACCCTCGCCACCGCCAGCACCTACCAGGGTATGAATCTCATCGATGAAGAGGATAATCTGACCATTGGCATTGGTTACCTCCTTGATGACGCTCTTCAGGCGCTCCTCGAATTCACCCTTGTATTTGGCACCGGCAACCAGTGCACCCATATCGAGCGAATAGAGCTGCTTGTTCTTCAGGTTCTCAGGCACGTCGCCACGAACGATACGCTCTGCAAGTCCCTCAACGATAGCGGTTTTACCAGTGCCAGGCTCACCGATAAGGATAGGGTTGTTCTTGGTGCGGCGAGAGAGAATCTGGAGCACACGGCGAATCTCTTCATCACGGCCGATTACTGGGTCGAGCTTGCCGCTGCGAGCCTGTTCTACCAAGTTCTTGGCATATTTTTCAAGACTCTGATAGTTCTCGTCGGCACTCTGGCTCTTCACGTTCTGGCCCTGTCGCAAAGCTGGATGGCTGCGGTGAGGTCCTTCTCGTTGGCACCGGCATCCTTGAGGATTCGGGTAGCGGTAGAGTTGCCTTTGAGGATAGCGAGGAGGATAGGCTCCACGCTTACGAATTCATCTCCCATCTTCTTGGCGATGTCCTCGGCGTTGATCAATATCTGGTTGGTATCGCCCGAGAGGTATGGCTGACCAGCACCTGCACACGAGGCAGGTGCTGCATCTCCTGCTGCAGGAGCATGGCAATCTGGTTGCCGTTCATGCCCAGCTTCTGGAAGATGTAGTTGGTTACATCAGGTGCCTTCTCGATGATACCACTGAGAAGATGCACCGGTTCGATGGTCTGCTGACCATTTCTCTGCGCTATGTTCACAGCGGCCTGCACCGCTTCCTGCGCCTTGATTGTAAATTTGTCGAATGTCATATCTTGATCTCCTTTCTAAATGTTATTTTGTTCTACTTCTTGTTGTCTGGCTTCAGTTCTTCCGGACTTTCAGCTTTGGATGATGCTTCAGCCTTGCTGGCTTCCGGCATCGCAATCCGTGGATGCGAATAGCGTGCCCATTGCGTGTTTTTTGGCGTTTTTCTGACATTTTGTCTGTTTTTTCCTTCCTTTTTCCCTATTCGCAGAAAAGCTTCTGTCAAAATGGCTGAACCATTACTTGATTTATCGCAAATATCCTTTAAATAATGTGATAATAGGTATTAAATATTTGTGTATTCCAAATATTCTTTGTATCTTTGCAGCGTTTTTAGAAACCATATTGAATATAAAAATTCGTAATATATAAAGTCAATGGCTGAAACAAAGAAGATTAAGACAGCTTTGGTGTCTGTCTTTCACAAGGATGGCTTGGACGAGTTGCTCGCCAAGTTGAATGAAGAGGGTGTTAAGTTCCTGAGCACAGGTGGTACTCAGAAGTTTATCGAATCTTTGGGTTATGAATGTGAAAAAGTTGAGGATGTCACCACATATCCATCAATCCTCGGTGGTCGTGTGAAGACTCTTCATCCAAAAATATTTGGAGGTATCCTGGCCCGTCGCGACAATGAGGGCGACCAGGAGCAGATGAAGGAGTATGAGATTCCTTCTATCGACCTCGTTATCGTGGATCTCTATCCATTTGAGCAGACTGTAGCCATCGGCGCCAGCGATGCCGACATCATTGAGAAGATTGATATCGGCGGTATCTCCCTGATCCGTGCCGGTGCCAAGAACTTCAAGGACGTGGTTATCGTTCCTAGCAAGGCTGAGTACAGTGTACTTCTCGACATCCTGAAGAAGAAGGGTGCTGAAACCGACATTGAGGACCGCAAGATGTTCGCAGAGCGTGCATTCGGCGTAAGTTCTCACTATGATACTGCTATCCACGCTTGGTTTGCCAAGTAATAAAGAGGTAAACCTATTCATCTCGCAACTCTTCCCGCTCTTGAAAGCGAGGGCGGGAAGATGACTACAAAGGAAAGATTAAGCTTAAAATATTAGATTTACATTAGCAAATGGGATTTTTTTCATTTATTCAGGAAATCGCAATGGACTTGGGTACCGCCAATACCATCATTATCAGTGATGATAAGATTGTAGTGGACGAACCTTCTGTTGTTGCCCTCGACCGCCGCACCGACAAGATGATTGCCGTAGGCGAGAAGGCAAAGATGATGTACGAGAAGACTCATGACAACATCCGTACAATCCGTCCTTTGCGTGATGGCGTTATCGCGACTTTACTGCCTGCGAGCAGATGATGCGTGGACTTATCAAGATGGTTCATACAGGAAGCCGATTGTTCTCACCTTCACTCCGTATGGTGATTGGTGTACCTTCTGGTTCTACTGAGGTAGAGCTCCGTGCCGTACGCGACTCTGCCGAGCATGCCGACGGTCGCGACGTATATTTGATTTTTGAACCTATGGCTGCTGCTATCGGTATCGGTATCGACGTAGAGGCACCAGAAGGTAACATGATAGTTGATATAGGTGGTGGTAGCACCGAGATTGCAGTCATCTCTCTGGGTGGTATCGTATCCAACAACTCTATCCGTACAGCCGGTGACGACCTGACTGCCGACATTCAGGAGTATATGAGCCGCCAGCACAACGTGAAGGTTTCTGAGCGTATGGCTGAGCGTATCAAGATTCATGTGGGTTCTGCCTGACAGATCTGGGAGATGAGGCTCCTGAGGACTTCATCGTTCACGGTCCTAACCGTATCACAGCGCTCCCAATGGAGGTGCCTGTATGCTATCAGGAGATTGCTCACTGTCTGGACAAGACTGTAGCCAAGATAGAGAATGCAGTACTCTCTGCTCTCGAGAATACTCCACCAGAGCTTTATGCCGACATCGTGAAGAACGGTATCTGGCTTTCAGGTGGTGGTGCTCTGCTCCGCGGTCTCGACAAGCGACTCCAGGACAAGATCAACATCCCATTCCATATCGCCGAGGATCCATTGCACAGTGTGGCTAAGGGTGCCGGTATCGCATTGAAGAATGTGGATCGTTTCTCATTCCTGATGAGATAATTTCAAGATATTTAAATTCCGCATCTGGACCACTTGTGCCCATTTGCGGAATTTTAATCATATACAGATTCATTTTTTAAAGTATGCACAACCTTTTAGAGTTTTTGCAGAAATACAACCATTGGTTTGTCTTCGTGATTCTGGAGGTGGTGAGCATGGTGCTTCTGTTCCAGTATAACAGCTACCAGGGCAGTGCGTGGTTTTCTACAGCCAATGCCGTGACGGGCAAGATCTATGAATGGGATGCCAACGTGGAGACTTTCTTCTCCCTGACCAAGGTGAACCAGGAGCTTACCCAGCGGAATGCCTATCTGGAGCAGCAGGTGCAGCAGCTGAGCGACAGCCTCTATGGGGTAACCAAGGATAGTGCCATCTATCACCGCGACCAGTTTGCGCTGCTTCAGAATTACCGACTCATCCCTGCCAAGGTGGTGGCCAACAGCCTGGACAAGCCGGACAACCTGATTACCATCGACAAGGGTAGCGCTGATGGCATCCATAAGGATATGGGTGTGATAAGCGGTACAGGAGTGGTGGGCATCGTGTATCTCGTGGCTCAGCATTACAGCATCGTGATACCAGTGCTCAACGTGAAGTCGAATATCAGTTGTACCATCCAGGGCAGAGGCTATTTCGGCTATCTGCGATGGAAGGGTGGCGTTTCGGAACTGGCATATCTGGAAGAGGTGCCACGCCATGCCCACTTCAAGCTGGGTGACTACGTAGTAACGAGTGGTTATTCGGCTGTGTTCTCCGGGAGTAAGAGTGGGCAAGATTCTGCACGTGTTTAATTCTGCTGATGGATTGTCGTATAGAGTACAGTTGAGACTTCTACCGACTTTGCCCGTCTGCGTGATGTCTGCGTCATCGATGATGCCGTGATGAAGGAACGCCTTCAGATTATGCGTGCTGCACAGGATAGTATCATGCCCGACGCAATGCCAAAGGTAAAAATTAAAAGATCATAGTAAGAGGAGATATATAAGTAGCAATGAGTATAGATTTGATAAAACGACTCGGCATCTTCGTGGTGCTCGTGCTGGTGCAGGGATTGGTGTTCAACCATATCCACTTGTTCAACTGCGCCACCCCCTTGCTGTATATTTTCATGGTGCTCCATTTCCGCAGAAACCATCCACGCTGGTCGGTGATGCTGTGGAGCTTCATGATGGGACTTTGTATCGACGTGTTTGCCAATACGCCGGGAGTAGCTGCAGCTTCGATGACCTTCATCGGACTGCTTCAGCCTTATCTTTTCGAACTCTTCGTGCCAAGAGACAGTGCCGACGACCTGGAGCCGTCTATGCGCACCATCGGTGTCGGTTCGTATGTTCTCTACACGTTGGTTATCGTACTCGTTTATAATCTGGTATTCTTTACTCTGGAGACCTTCAATTTCTTCAATTGGATGGAGTGGCTCCTCCGCATCGGTGGCGGTACAGCCATCACGATGCTCCTCATCATGGCATTGGAGAGCTTCCGCAAGGGATAGACCTTGCTGGAAGACAGAGAACAGTAAAAGATCAAACAAAAAAATTTCAGCTATATATATAATATGGTGGATTACAATCTTGATAAGCGTAAGTATGTGATTGGTGGTGTGGCTATAGCAATTGTAGTCATATACGCCATTCGTCTCTTTACGCTTCAGATTATGAGTGAGGATTATAAGAAAAATGCCGATTCCAATGCCTTCCTGAAGCAGATTGAGTTCCCTTCGCGTGGCGCCATCTACGACAGAAACGGCAAGCTGATGGTGTATAATTCGCCTTCCTATGATATCATGGTGGTGATGAAGGAGCAGGAGGGACGTCTGGATACGATGGACTTCTGCAACTCCCTGGGCATTACCAAGGAGGCTTTCGAGAAGCGAATGGAGACCATCAAGGACAGAAACAAGAATCCCGGATACTCGCGATATACCAGCAGCTCTTCATGAGTCAGCTTTCTGACAAGGACTTCAGCGTCTTCCAGGAGAAGATGTTCCGGTTCCCTGGTTTCTATGTGCAGAAGCGAAGTGTGAGAGAATATGTCTATCCATACGCTGCCCATGTACTGGGAGATGTGGGTGAGGTTTCGCCAAGCGATATAGAGGAGGATGACTACTATCAGCCGGGTGACTATATCGGTAAGCTGGGACTGGAGAAGCATTTCGAGAAGGAGCTTCGAGGTACCAAGGGCGTGAAGATTATGCTTCGCGATGCCCGCGGAAGAATACAGGGAAGCTATCAGAACGGAAAACTCGACCAGCGGCCTGTTGCCGGTAAGGACCTGACGCTGGGTATCGATGTCAACCTTCAGGCTCTGGGCGAAAGACTGCTGCAGGGCAAGATTGGAAGTATCGTGGCCATCGACCCAAGAGACGGGTCGGTGCTGGCGATGGTTTCTTCTCCTACCTATGATCCGCGCCGACTGGTGGGTAAGAATAGAGGAAAGATGCACAAGTGGCTCTCGCAGAACCTTGGAAACCGCTCCTGAATCGTAGTATCATGGGACAGTATCCTCCGGGTTCTACCTTCAAGACTTCCCAGGCGCTGACCTATCTTACCGAGGAAATCATCACTCCGGGCACAGCCTTCCCATGTAATCACGGTTTCTCTTACAAGGGTCTGCATGTGGGATGTCATGGTCACCCGTCGCCTATTGAGCTGGTAGATGCCATCAGTACCTCCTGCAACGGTTACTTCTGCTGGGGACTTTATTATATGATAGGCAACAAGAAGAAGTATGGCTCGGTGCAGGAGGCAATGACCGTATGGAAAGACTATATGGTGAGTATGGGATTCGGCTATAAGCTGGGCATCGATCTGCCGGGCGAGAAGCGAGGTCTGATTCCAAATGCACAGTTCTATGACAAGGCTACAAGTTCCTGGAACGGACTTACCATCATCAGTATCTCTATCGGACAGGGTGAGGTGAACCTCACTCCTCTGCAGATTGCCAATCTGGGTGCCACCATCGCCAACCGAGGCTATTACTATGTGCCTCACGTAGTGCGTAAGGTGCAGGGCGAACCGCTCGATACGCTTTATACCCGCCGTCATTACACCAAGCTTCGAAGCGAGCCTATGACTATGTGGTGGCTGGTATGAGAAGTTCGGCACTGAAGGGTACCTGTAAGATGCTCTCCCGTTACGACTTCGAGGCTTGCGGCAAGACCGGTACGCTCAGAACCGTGGTCACGACCACTCTGTATTCATGGGCTTTGCTCCGATGAACAATCCGAGAATCGCCATCGCCGTGTATGTGGAGAATGGTGGATGGGGTGCCGACTATGGTGTGCCTATCGGTGGTTTGATGATGGAGCAGTATCTGAAGGGAAAGCTTTCTCCTGCTTCTGAAAGTCAGGCGGCACAGATGCAGGCCCGAAGAATTGCCTACGGTTCTAGTAGCAGATAATATACTGAAGTTTCAAATCAAAACTGCAGTTTCTATCCTGAGACTGCAGTTTCAATTTATTGAATAATAAAGACAATGGCTCAATCAGATAATAAACAACCAGCTGGTATTCTCCGTTCGCTCGACTGGTGGACCATCGGCATCTATCTGGCATTGCTCTGCTTCGGCTGGATCAGTGTCTGCGGTGCCAGCTATACCTATGGCGACAACGATATCTTCAGTCTGGGTGCCCGTTCGGTATGCAGATTATATGGATAGGTACCTCCATTGCGCTGGGCTTCGTCATCCTGATGATGGACGACCGTTTTTTCGATACCTTCGCCTACGTGATCTATGCCGTGCTGATATTGCTGCTTTTTGCCACGATATTCAATCCGCATAGCATCAAGGGTTCGCACTCCTGGCTGGTGCTGGGACCGCTGCGACTGCAGCTGCCGAGTTCGGTAAGTTTGCTACGGCGCTGGCTGTGGCAAGTTTATGTGCAGCTATGGATTCAATATCCATAAGATGAAGCATTTCATGGCGGCTATGGGCATCATCATTTTGCCTATGATATGTATCGTGGGACAGCGCGAGACGGGTTCGGCATTGGTATATTCCGCCTTTTTCCTGATGCTTTACCGCGAGGGAATGCCGGGTGCCATCCTCTTTACCGGAGTCTCGATGGTGGTTTACTTTGTGGTGGGTATCAAGTACGAGAACGTGACGATGTGGGATACCTACACCTCGGTGGGAAAATTCACGGTGCTGCTGCTGGTGCAGATCTTCACGGCAGGACTGGTGAACAGCTATACGGGCAACAGGAAGCATGCTCTCATTATCCTGTGCTACTCGGTGGGCATCACGCTCATCTTTGCACTCTTCTCCACCTACATCATTCCGTTTGACATCGTATGGGTGCAGCTGCTGCTCTGTGCGGTGATGATTGGATTCCTGGTGTATCACGGTCTGAGGACCCGCTTCCGCAACTATTTCCTGATTTCGATATTCGCAATGGGAAGTATTGCCTTCTTCTACAGTGCCGATTACGTGCTGAACAACGTGATGGAACCTCACCAGCGAGTGCGTATCAACGTGCTGCTGGGATTGGACGAAGATCTGGCGGGTGCCGGATATAATGTGCATCAGAGTGAGATAGCCATCGGTTCGGGTGGCTTGCAGGGAAAGGGATTCCTGAACGGAACCCAGACCAAGCTGAAGTTCGTGCCTGAGCAGGATACCGACTTCATCTTCTGTACGGTAGGAGAGGAGGAAGGATTCCTGGGTTCGGCAGGCGTGCTGCTGCTCTTCCTGATGTTGATATTGAGATTGATACATCTGGCGGAGCGACAACCTTTCAAGTTCGGACGAATATACGGCTACTGTGTGCTTTCGGTATTCCTGTTCCACCTATTTATTAATGTGGGAATGGTGCTGGGACTGACGCCGGTAATCGGCATTCCGCTTCCGTTCTTCAGTTATGGAGGTAGTTCGCTCTGGGGCTTTACCATCCTGCTTTTCATCTTCCTGCGTATTGATGCCGGAAGAAACCTGGTAAGAAGCTAGATTTTACAGCATAAAAATGACCAGTGAGATATGTCTCATTGGTCATTTTTCGTTATTTTCACTCCGATGTCGCTTACACCCGGAAGAATTTCTCGCTTCATATCATGGCGGATGGCGATATGGATGGAATCGCCTCTGTTTATCTTATAGATATTGATAGGGAAGTTGTACTGATAGTAGCTGATGCCCTGTCCCTTGTTCTCGCCATGCTGGTTGATGAGCTGGCAGAGTAGGGTATCAGTCTTCTCGATACGCTTGCCCTTGTTGGCAGGGTAGATGGTCTGGTTCACGATGAGTGTCAATGCCGTAAACGGATAGGCACCTGTGGTTCTCAGACCCAGCTCTGCCGGTAATAGCCGGTGGCAGCCATCGGAGGGATTTCGAACGATAGGGTATCGTTCTTCTCCCATCCTGCAATCGGCGTGTGGGCATATTCATCATATACCTTGGCATGATTGCAAGCGCTGAAGGCTATGGTTGCCACCAGTATGAAAACGAAATGAATCAGTCTTTTCATTTTTACTTCTTGTCCTCCTGTGGCTTGTTATTTTCGCCCTGCTGAGGCTTGTTATTCTCGCCCTGCTGAGGCTTGTTGTTACTTGCCTGCTTTGGCTTGTTGTTATTGCCCTGCTGAGGTCTGTTTCCCTGCTGGCGAGGTCCCTTGTTTCTATTATCCCTGTTGCGGTTGTTACCGTTTGGCTGGCGGTTCTCGTTCTTTTCTGGACGGTTGCCGTTTGGCTGACGGTTATCTCCCTTTTCAGGGCGATTTGCATTGCGGTTCTTATTCTTCTTCTTTTTCTTCGCCTTATCAAATCGGCTGAGATCAGACTCATTGAGCAGATCGATGCTCTTGGAAGTTTCCTTCATCTTGCCATTCTCCATCAGGCTGAGCGGTTTCTCGCCCTGTTTATTCATCTCAATGATTTCCTTGGCACGTTCTGCTGTGATGGTCTCCAGGTTGGAAGCCAAGTTCTTGTCAGAAGAGTAGGTGATGAGTCCGGCAAGGATATCTACCTTGACTGATGGAACTCGCCGTCGGCAGTCTGAAGCACGGCATCCTTAGGTGGCATCTTTCGGCTTGCCTCTACATAGTTATCTACCTCGTAGTTGAGGCAGCATTTCAGTTTGGCGCACATGCCAGCCAACTTCTGAGGGTTGAGCGAGATGTCCTGGTAGCGTGCAGCATTGGTGCTCACACTTACGAAGTTCTTCATCCAGGTAGCGCAGCAGAGCTCTCTGCCGCAAGGACCGGTACCGCCGATACGGCCAGCCTCCTGACGTGCACCAATCTGCTTCATCTCGATACGGACATGGAAGGTATCGGCAAGTACCTTGATGAGCTGGCGGAAATCTACACGCTCATCAGCGATATAGTAGAAGATGGCCTTGTTGCCATCGCCCTGATACTCCACGTCGCCGATTTTCATCTTCAGGCCCAGGTCCTTGGCTATCTGACGGCTCTGGATCATGGTGTCGTGTTCGCGGCTCTTGGCTTCCTTTGCCTTGTCGAGGTCCACCTGCTTGGCAAGTCGGTAGATTCGCTTGATGTCATCCTGCGACTTGAGATTTGCTTCTTGATCTGCAGTTTTACCAGTCGGCCGGTTAATGTTACTACACCCACGTCGTGACCCGGATTAGCCTCTACAGCCACGATGTCGCCCTTCTTGAGGTCGAGGTTGTTAACATTGTGATAATATCCCTTTCGGGTATTTTTAAATTGCACTTCCACCAGGTCGGTGCTCTCAGCGTTTCCTGGCACGTCGGCTAGCCAGTCGTATGTGTTGAGCTGTCGGTCCTGTCGTCCCACAGCCTTGCAGCATAGACCTCTATCGCAGCCATTCCACATTTTGAATTTCATATTTTTATAATCCACGATGTATTCTATTTATTGATTAATATATATTGCTTTCGGGGGATGTATTTCCTTTATTTTCTGATGAGCAGAACGATATTCTTCAGCGCCAGGTCGAAGAACACGATTTTCGGGTTGGCATTCTGGGCGATGAATCGCTTGCTTTCCTCGAAGAGATTGGAGATGTCGATGATATTCGCCTCGTTGATGAATCGGGCGAAGTTCCTGGCGAAATTCTCCTCCTCCTGTGTCATATAATTGAGTTCCGTCTGGCGGAAATTATACATGAAACTCTCGCGTATCATGTGCATGAAGTAATCGAGCATTCGCTTCTGCTTCTCTCTGCCGAAGGTGGCAACCACCTCGCTCCACTTCTTCAAATCGTGGATGTTGCGCATATAGGAGAGGCGCATCAGCATGATGAACATATCCAGATGCTGGCGGTTTTCATTGCCAGAGTCCAGCTCCTCCAATGCATGGTTCCAGTTGCCGTTGGCGATTCGGGCGATGCGGTGGGCTGATTCTGCATCCAGCGCTCTTCTTTCTATGAGCGCTTTCTCCACCTCGGAAGTTTCAATCTTTTTCAGGTCGATACGCTGTGCACGGCTTCTGATGGTTTCGAGCAGAAGTTCCGGCTGTTCGCTTACCAGGAGGAAGAGTGTCTGATGAGGCGGCTCTTCCAGCAGTTTCAATATCTTGTTGGCACTCGTGAGGTTCATACGCTCCGGCAACCATATCAGACTGATCTTGTATCCGCCCTGACTCGACATCATGCTCAGTTCTCTCGAAAGATTGTCGGTCTCATCGGCGGTGATGATTGCCTGCTTGTTGAAGTCGGCATCAGTCTTGCCCATGCGCTGCATCCAGTCGCTGATCAGCACATACGGACCTTCCTGGAGGAGCATCTCACGCCATTCTTTCATAAAGTCGAGACTTACGGGCGTATGGTCGCCGCTCATCTCGGATGTCTTGATTGTAGGGAAGGTGAAGTGCAGGTCGGGATGCTCCCATTTTCTCAACATCGGGGAATCGCCCAGTAGATAGCTGGCAAAAGCCAGCGCCACTGCCAGCTTTCCACAACCTTGTGGACCGCAGAACATCAGTGCATGAGGCACACGATTCTCCTGAACCATCTCCATCAGACGGTTCCATATATCTTGCTGACCTATCACTTCACTATTTAACATTTAACATTGAACTTTAAAATAAAATTTTAGCTATCTGTTTCACGCTATCCACCGCCGAAACGGTGAAGAAATGGATATGATTGTATCCGTGATTGAAGAGATCTTTCACCTGGGCAGTCGTCCACTCGATACCGAGTGCCTTGGCATCTTCATCGCTCTTGCACTTCAAAACCTCCTGCGCCAGAGCTTCCGGGATGTCGCAATGGAAGGTCTTTGGTACCATGGTGAGCTGACTCAGCTTGGCGAATGGCTTCAGCGCCGGAACGATAGGGATGGTGATGCCCATCTGGCGAGCCTTCTCAACGAAAGCATAGAATTTCTCGTTGTCGTAGAAGAGCTGGGTGATGGCATAGTCAGCGCCCAACTGCTGCTTCTCCAGGAGATGCTGCATATCCATCTCCAGATTGGGAGCCTCTTCGTGCTTCTCCGGATAGCAGCTACGCCACAGCAGAATTTATCACCCGGATGCTTGATCGGGGTGCCGTCGAAGAAGAAACCGTCGTTAAACTGGTTTACTTGCTTCAGCAGGTCGGTGGCATTGGAATGACCGTTTTCTGTTGGAGTAAACTGTCGGTCTTCCTTCGCCTTGTCACCTCTCAGCACAAGGATATTGCTGATGCCCAGAAACTGGAGATCGAGCAATTCGTATTCGATGTCTTCCTTCGTGGCACCGCTACAGATGATGTGAGGGATGACAGGGATGTCGTACTTGTTCTGGATTGCGCCTGCGATGGCAACGGTGCCAGGGCGGCGACGCACACGCTGACGAGTGAGGAGACCGTTTCCCAGTTCCTTGTAAACATACTCGCTGTGGTGTGTGGTAATGTTGATAAACCGTGGACCGAAGTCCTTGAGGCTGTCAATGGTGCGGAAGAGAGCCGCAGTGCCATTACCCTTGAGAGGTGGCAAAACCTCGAAAGAGAAGCCTCTTTTGTCGCCCTTTTGATGTAAGAATTCTGCGATGTTCATATTACGTAATATCTATGTGCTCTTATTTTGGTTGCAAATTTACAAAAAAAATAGGGGAAATGTGCAGATTATGCGTATTATTTTAAAATAAACAGATAAAAATATAAAAATAAACAAATAAAAAAATAACCTAAAGTAAAATGGAACATCAACAAACGGGCTCTAAGGCCTATCTTTTCTCGATTGTGATGGTCGCCGTATTGGGTGGCTTGCTTTTCGGTTACGATACCGCAGTGATATCAGGTGCCGAGAAGGGTTTGCAGGCATTCTTCAAGGGTGCCGGTGATTTCGAATACACCGATGTGATGCACGGATTCACTTCTTCCAGTGCGCTGATCGGCTGTATCATCGGTAGTTCGCTTTCCGGTCTTTTCGCCAGCAGGCTGGGTCGCAAGCGCTCGCTCATCTTTGCGGGTGTCTGCTTCTTCCTCTCTGCCTGGGGATCCATGGAACCGGAATCTTATCTCCTGCCTCAGGGACATGCCGACTGGACGTTGCTGGTGGTATTCAACTTCTATCGTGTGCTGGGGGGTATCGGTGTAGGTATGGCTTCAGCCATCTGTCCGATGTATATCGGCGAAATCGCTCCGAGCAATATGCGCGGTATGTTGGTGAGCTGCAATCAGTTTGCCATCATCTTCGGTCAGCTGGTGGTTTACTTCGTCAATTTCATCATTATGGGTCCCCATGCCAATCCTATCTATGATGCTGCGGGTGCCATCGCCAATATGGTGGATGCGCAGTGGACCATCGAGACGGGCTGGAGATATATGTTTGGTAGCGAGATGGTTCCGGCAGGACTGTTCACTTTCCTGATCTGCTTCGTACCTGAGACTCCTCGTTATCTCGTGATGATCGGACAGGATGAGAAGGCATACGGCGTGCTTGCCAAGATTAATGGTTCAGAGAAGGCACGCGAGATATCCACGATATCAGGAATACGGTGACCGTGAAGACCGAGAAGCTCTTCTCCTATGGCTTTATGTGTATCTTTGTGGGCGTGATGCTTTCTGTATTCCAGCAGGCAGTGGGTATCAATGCGGTGCTCTATTATGCGCCTCGTATCTTCCAGGATATGGGAATGGGTAATCCGATGGTTCAGACCGTCATCATGGGTATTGTGAATATTTCGTTTACGCTGGTTGCCGTCTTTACGGTAGAGAAGCTGGGTCGCAAGCCATTGCTTATCTTTGGTTCCATCGGCATGGCAGCAGGAGCCTTGGGCGTAGCTTGACCTTTGGAAATGAAGCCTTGAGTACGGTTACCATGCTGAGTATCATGGTATATAGTGCCAGCTTTATGTTCTCCTGGGGACCTATTGCTGGGTGCTTATCGCCGAGCTTTTCCCGAATACCATCCGTGGTGCGGCTGTGGCGATTGCCGTAGCTTTCCAGTGGATATTCAACTTCATCGTCAGCTCTACCTTTGTACCGATGTTCAATATGCACCTGACTCCGGGCGATGATTTCGGTCATTGGTTTACCTATGGTCTGTATGGTGCCATCTGTATCGTTGCAGCCATCTTCGTATGGAAGCTGGTACCTGAAACCAAGGGCAAGAGCTTGGAGGATATGAGCAAGCTCTGGAAGAAAGATTAGGATACTGAAATATAGGATAAAAAAGTAAGGCGCGATAGCAGGATAGCTATCGCGCCTTTTTATGTAGTTTTCACGCTGAGTGATAAATTCAGACCATATATTTGTAAGTTGTTTGTATTTAAAAGAGTATTAACTTAATTTCTTGAATTTGAATTCTCTAGCCCTCTCTTCTTACTTCTTCCATGCGTTGCGGAAGAGGAAACCTACTGTGGTGTTAGCAGAGTTGGTTGAGTTCTGGATGAAGTTGGTCTGGTAGCCATCCACCCAGATCTGATAGAGCGCGAACTGGAAGCCCAGCTGTTTTGGCTCCTTGAGTGAGCAGTAGCCGTAATACATCTGGCTAGGGATGAAATAGAGCACTACCTTGTGGCTCTTGTTGTCTGTGCCATAAGTCAGATTCAGATTGATTGCTTCAGGACAAGCAATGAAGTAAGCTACTTCAGAAGTACTGTTTGGCATTACATTATACTTGCACTTGATGGCTCTTGGAACCTCCTTGGCGATGGCAGCAGCCAAATCCTTGTTGGAGATGTGCTCAGCGAGTGCAGCTACTGGGAAGTTATACATGGTCATGGTGCTGTCGCCGCACATGCTGATGCTACATGATGATTCAACAGAGTCAACCTGATTTTTTACGTTGGCATCATTCTTCTTTTCGTAGAGAATGGTCATGTTGTTGTATGAACTGCTGCCATAGCATGCTGGAAGCTCTTCTGCTGCTCAAGGGTCAGGATGTTCATACCGCTGTCACCGTCTGTGTTACAAGAGGTGAATGACATAGCTGCAAAGAGTACAGCCAGGATTGAGAATAATGTAATTTTCTTCATTGTTTTATGAAATTGTATTTTGTTATTGTTATCTTATGAAATTTTATTTTATTCTAATTTTTTGTTTCTATGTGGGAATCTTTCCGGCACCTTTTGGTATCCGAGGCATTTTTGCCCTACATTCCATTATATAAAACGCAGAAAAGCAAGAATCTTGCATCTGTTTTTAGTTAATGAGAGTTAAAAGAATCCACCTCCCCGAACCATATACGAAAAAAGGACTTTCCGTTAAGGGAAGTCCTTTTCTGAGACTGTGACTCGCATGGGGCTCGAACCCATGACCCCAACATTAAAAGTGTTGTGCTCTACCTGCTGAGCTAGCGAGTCAATCTCTAACTTTATGTTCAAAAGCGAGTGCAAAGGTACGACTATTTTTTGAAATCACCAAATATTTAGTCGTTTTTTTATTGTTTTTTCTTCTATTTTGCCCGTTTCTGAGGCAGTTTCCGGTAGATCCGGCCCTAAATTCTCTTCATATTGCGGCTTTTCTCTCGTTACATACCGCTGCCAATAAGCTATGAGAAGGGTAGTGAGCGGAAGGGCAACAATCAGCCCCAGGAAGCCTAGCAGAGCACCCCATATCGAAAGACTCAGGAGCAGGATGGCTGGGTTCAAGCCCATCGCCTTGCCCATAATCTTCGGTGTAACCACCATATCCGTAATCACCTGCACCACGCAGAATACCAATACCGCCAGTCCGAAGACTACCCAGAAGTTCTGTCCCGTATCTGCCGCCTTGAGCATTGCCAGGAATGCCGTAGGAATGAGGCAAAGGTATGAAGATACGGTACCAGGTCCATGATGCCGATCAGAATGCCCAGACCAATCGCCATTGGGAAACCGATGATGGTGAAGCCGATGCAGAACATGATGCCCATACAGAGCGCCACCATTCCCTGGCCTCGGATATAGTTGTTGAGCTCGCGCTCTACATCCTTCATCAGTGCCGACCAGAACGGACGGTTCTTCTTCGGGAAGATGCGCACCCAGTTGGCTGTCAGGGTTTCGTAATCGAGCAGGATGAAGAACATATATAATAAGGTAATCATGGATGCCACGATACTCATCAGTACGGTTGCCGTCTGGCTCACTACCGAGAAAACCTTCGGCATCGTGGTCTTCAGGGCATCGCTGAAGTCCTTGCTCTTCAAGAACCGTTCTATGGTGGTCTGGTTGTCCTGCAGCCACTCCTTGATCAGCATCGTGAGATTGTTGGTATGGGTGGTTTGATGAACCATCGGGTCAACACTTCTCCCAGTTTGTCAAACTGGTCAATCATCGGTGGGATGATGAGCCAGATGACACCCCCCACGATGCAATCGCAGCTCCCATTGCCAGAAGAATGGAGATGGCACGAACCTTGACATGGAGTTTTTGCTCGATGAACTTCACGACGGGATAGAGCAGGTATGCGAAAAACCATGCTATAAAGAAAGGAAGCAGTACCTCACTCAGATAGTTGGTGATGTAGAGTACTGCAATGACGAGGGTAACTATACCAGCCCATCTGATGAACTTGTCGAATGTAATCTCCTTACTCATTTACCTTGAACTTTGAATTTTGATACTTTCTTCTATTTCTCCTGGCTGATGGCTTTCTGGTAGCAGTCTCTGCAGAGCGGCTCGTATTCATCCTGCTCACCCAGGAGCACGCGCTTGTCGTTAGCCACCAGTCGATGGCTGACGTATGCCAGTGCACCGCACTTCACGCAGATGGCGTGCACCTTGGTCACCTCGTCGGCGATGGCACAGAGCGCAGGAATCGGACCGAAGGGAACACCCTTGAAATCCATATCCAGCCCCGCCACGATGACGCGTACGCCGCGGTTGGCGAGTTCGTTGCAGACCTCCACCAATCCATTGTCCAGAAACTGAGCCTCGTCGATACCGACCACGTCGATATCCGAAGCCAATAGCAAAATCGATCCGGAAGATTCAATAGGAGTAGATCGGATAGAATTCTGGTCATGGCTCACTACATTGTCTTCGGAGTAGCGCGTATCTATCGCCGGCTTGAAGATTTCCACCTTCTGTCTGGCGAAGTTGGCACGCTTCATTCTTCGGATCAGTTCCTCGGTTTTTCCGGAGAACATCGATCCGCACACCACTTCAATTCTTCCGGGACGGTGTGCCTCCCCATTCAGTATTTCAGTCATTTCGGGGACAAAATTACTAATAAGGTTTTAAAAAATGCAAAGATAAGCAGTTTTTTTTTTGCCATGAAAGATTAATTAACTACATTTGTACCCACTTATGGGCATATTATATATCGTACCGACTCCAGTAGGCAATATGGAGGACATGACAATGCGAGCCATCCGTGTCTTGAAAGAGGCAGATATGGTGCTCGCTGAGGACACTCGGACATCGAGCGTCCTGCTTAAGCATTTCGATATTAAAAATCGATTAGTGGCGCATCATAAGTTTAATGAGCATGGCACATCGGCTGGCATCGTAGAGCGATTGAAGCTGGTGAGACCATCGCCTTGATCAGTGATGCAGGAACCCCAGGCATCAGCGACCCTGGTTTCTATCTGGCTCGTGAGGCTGCGAAAGCAGGCATCACCGTGCAGACCCTTCCGGGACCTACGGCTTGCATCCCAGCCATCGTGTCGTCCGGATTACCTTGCGACAGATTCTGCTTCGAGGGATTCATCCCGCAGAAGAAGGGCAGACAAACCTATCTGGAATCTCTCAAGGATGAGGTGCGCACCATGATCTTCTACGAGTCACCCTATAGAGTGGTGAAGACCTTGCAGCAGTTTGCCGAGGTTTTTGGAGAAGACAGACAGGTGAGCTGCTGCCGTGAAATCTCGAAGCTGCACGAGGAAAGTGTGCGTGGAAGCCTTGCCGAGGTAATCGCCCACTTCCAGGAGACGGAACCGCGCGGCGAGTTCGTCATCGTGCTGGCGGGGTAAGGATCCCAAGCAGCTGAAGGAGGAATTGAAGGAAAAGCGACGCGAAGAGCGTAAGAATAATAAATAAAGCAAGTATTAATTATAAAATTAACAAAAAGGAGAAGGATTATGAAAAAGCTATTAATGATGGCATGCTCGCAGCCTTTGTTTTAACTGGATGTAACGACGGCAAGAACAATGCCGCTAACAATGCGGCTCAAGCAGATTCGCTCAACAGCATCATTGCGCAGAAGGATAGTGAACTGAATGATATGCTGGGTACTCTGAATGAGATTGAGGATGGTCTCAACCAGATCAATGAGGCTGAGAACCGCGTGGTGCTCTTGAAGAATGGCGAGGGTGCCACCAAGAGACAGAAACTCAAGGAGGATGTGCAGTTTATCGCTACTCGCATGAAGCAGAACAAGGAGCTCCTCGCCAAGTTGCAGAAGCAGTTGGCTAACAGCTCTATCCAGGGCGACCAGCTCAAGAAGACCATCGAGAACCTGCAGAAGCAGCTGGTTGAGAAGGAGAAGCAGCTCCAGGCACTCCGTGAGGAGTTGGATAGCAAGGATATCCATATTGCAGCTCTTGATGAGACTATCAACAACTTGAACACCAAGACCAGCAACCTTACCAAGGAAAGCAGTAAGAAGACTGAGGTGATCAATGCTCAGGATAAGCTGCTCAACACTGCATGGTATGTATTCGGTACCAAGAAGGAGCTGAAGAACCAGCACATCATGGAGAATGGTAAGGTTATGACCGGTAACTTCAACAAGAGCTACTTTACAAAGGTAGATATCCGTGAGGTTTCTGAGATCAAGCTTTATTCTAAGTCAGCCAAGTTGCTCACTACTCATCCTTCAAGCTCTTATACTCTGGTTCGTGATGCCAACAAGCAATATACGCTCCGCATCACCAACTCTCAGATCTTCTGGAGCACCAGCAAGTACCTGGTTGTTCTCGTGAAGTAATGAAGAATATTGGATTAGAAACGAAATGTTGACGCACCGAAACGGTGCATCAAAGCCGGAAAAACAAAAAAAAGATGATGCACCATTTCAGTGCATCATCTTTTGTGTATAGTTTGATACTGTCCTATCTTTTTCTGGCAAAGAATTGCTGCATGAGTGCTCGGCATTCATCTTCCAGTACGCCCGATGTAACTATTGTCTTAGGATGCAGCGCCTGGGGCGCATATTTGGTATAGCCCCTTTTTTCATCTCCGGCACCATACACCACACGGCTGATCTGCGACCATCCCAAGGCTCCGGCGCACATCACGCACGGCTCTACTGTGACATAGAGGTACAGTCTTTCAGGTATTTTCCGCCCAGCATGTTCGCTCCGGATGTAATCGCCTGCATCTCGGCATGGGCGGTAACATCGGTGAGCATCTCCGTAAGATTGTGGGCTCTCGAGATGATGCGGTCCCTGCAAACGATGACGGCACCTACCGGAATCTCGTCTTCGTCGAATGCCGCCTGCGCCTCCATCAGCGCACGGCGCATATATTCTTCGTCTTTTTTCAGATTGTCTTCCATATTTCCATTCTTTATGATTTCTCTTTTTCTATTTTTGTGCAAAAATACATAAAAAACTTTGATGGATGAAAGAAAAGTATTATTTTTGCATAGTAATAGTGCTTTTTGGGCGGAAAATGATGCCGCCAGAGGTAAACTGAAGAGAATAATCTATGGCTGAACATAATGATTTGGGCAAATGGGAGAAGATGAGGCTGTGTTCTATCTGGAAGATAAGGGCTATACCATCATAGATCGTGACTGGAGGCTAGGCCGCCGCGACCTGGATATCCTTGCCTATACTCCCGATGGCTCCACCCTGGTGGTGGTAGAGGTGAAGACCCGCACCGGCGGGAAATACCAGCAGCCCGAAGAGGCTGTCACCCCCAGCAAGATGAGGAATCTTGCCATAGCTGCCAATGCCTATGTCAAGGAATGCCAGGTGGACAAAGAGTTGCGCTTCGATGTCATCTCCATCGTGGGAAGCGAACATCAGGTGAAGAGTCTGCAGCATCTCAAGGATGCCTTCAATCCGATGCTCATCCTTTGAGGCAGATGCTTACATATATATAATAAGGTGAAAATGGAAACAAAGATCATAAGAATGCAGGAAGTGGATTCTACGAATACCTTCCTGAAGGGAATGAAAGCCTGCGAGGATGATACGCTCATCGTGCTGTAGCCGATTATCAGACGGCAGGCAGGGGACAGGGCACACATACCTGGGAGAGCGAACCGGGCAAGAACCTCCTGTTCAGTTTGCTGATGACTCCTACCTGGGTGCGTACGCCAGCAGTTCCTGCTCTCAGAGGCAGGAGCCCTAGCCGTCAAGGATGCCCTGGATACCTATACCGACGGCATTACGCTGAAATGGCCGAACGATGTATATTGGAACGACAGGAAGATCAGCGGCACGCTGATAGAGACCTCTGTCGATTCCAAGGGCATCAAGCGATGCATCTTCGGTACCGGGTGAACATCAATCAGACCGAGTTCCACAGCGATGCGCCCAATCCGGTATCCCTGGCTCAGATTCTGGGTCACGAGGTGGATAGGGAAGAGGTTCTGCAGAAGATCATCGAGGCATTCAAGAAGTATTATGAGCTGCTCCGCCGTGCCGACTATATGGATGTTTCGGGCATCTATCATCTCTCGCTCTACCGCCGCAAGGGATTCCACTGGTACGAGGATGCCGACGGAAAGTTCGAGGGTGCCTTCGTAGAGGTGGAAGATGACGGCCATCTCATCCTTCACGACAGGAAGGGAATGATCCGGTCGTATGCCTTCGGCGAAATCAGATTCCTGATTCCTTCAGCAAATATGAAACAATAAACATTAAACAAGATATTTATGGCAAAGTTTAAAAGAATTCTTTTGAAGTTGAGCGGTGAGAGCCTGATGGGCAAGCAGAGCTTCGGCATCGACCCTGAGCGCTTGAGTGATTATGCTAAGCAGATTAAGGAAGTTCACGAGATGGGCGTGCAGATCGGTATCGTGATCGGTGGTGGTAACATTTTCCGTGGATTGAGCGGAAGCCAGAAGGGATTCGACCGTGTGAAGGGCGACCAGATGGGTATGTGTGCCACCGTCATCAACTCTCTCGCCCTGAGCAGTGCCTCGGTGCACTGGGCGTGAAGAACAAGGTGCTTACAGCTATCCGCATGGAGCCTATCGGTGAGTTCTACACCAAGTGGAAGGCCATCGAGGCAATGGAAGACGGCTACATCTGCATCTTCTCTGCAGGTACAGGCAGCCCATATTTCACTACCGATACCGGTTCTTCTCTCCGTGGTATCGAGATTGAGGCAGAGTGATGCTCAAGGTACCCGTGTGGACGGCATCTATACCGCCGACCCAGAGAAGGATCCTACCGCTACCAAGTTCAAGGACATCACCTATGATGAAATCTACACCAAGGGCTTGAAGGTGATGGACCTCACGGCTACTACCATGTGCAAGGAGAACGACCTTCCTATCTACGTATTCAATATGGATGTAGTCGGCAACCTGAAGAAGGTGATGGAAGGTGAGGAGATTGGTACGCTCGTACACAATTAAATAAAAAATAAGGCTTACTTCCCGCCGGAAGTAAGCCTTTGTTGTTCCTTAATCTTTTTATCTTTGTTAGAAAGCTGATGCCTATACTAACAATTAACGCCTTTCCTTGAAAAGGAAATGACAAAACCTATATTTTTATTTTTTCTTCAAAAACATCATCCAGGAGAGAAGTACGTACATCAGGATGATAGGCCACCATCCCTCCAGGAATCCTCTTGCTCCTTCGGCAGCCACAGATACCGCAAGAACGGCGATGGCGAAACCGACAAAGCTATACTTCACCTCGTTGCCCTTGAACGACCACTGCTTGAACTTCAGGGCGAACAGCGGCAACTCGCATACCAGCAGGAAGCTGGTGATGAAAATCAGCGCCAGCACGAGATATATCGACCAGCTCTGGTTGGTAATCCAGCTGGGGCTGCTTACTACCAGCGAACCCCAGAACAGCGCATTGGCTGGCGTAGGTACTCCGATGAAAGAGGTAGTCTGGCGCTCATCCAGGTTGAACTTCGCCAGTCTCAGGGCAGAGAAAGCTGCGATGATGAAGGCTACGTATGGCAACCAGGGGCGCAAAGGCTCCAGAAACTCCGGATACTCCATTACAAAGAGTTGTGAGAATACGATGGTGGCTGGTGCTACGCCAAAGGTCACATCGTCGGCAAGCGAGTCCAGCTCCTTGCGATAGGCGATGAAACGTGCAGCAAGCGGGCGCTCATACCATCGAAAAAGTCAAAAATAGCTCCAATGATAATCCACAACAGTGCCATTTCGGGATTTCCACCGAAGGCAAACGATGTAGCGATGCAGCCTGAGATGAGGTTGCAGCAGGTAATCGTGTTTGGAATATGCTTCTTAATACTCATTTTTTCTTATTTCAGTTTTGCTATGATTGTCTGATCACCTGTAGTTGACTGTCCCATCTTCACGCATACTTCCGTGCCGAGAGGCAGATACACATCCACTCGTGAACCAGTTTGATGAATCCGAGATGCTCATCGATGTAGCACTCTTCTCCCTCCTTGGCATAGGTTACGATGCGGCGGGCTACGGCACCGGCAATCTGCCGGCACAATACATCCACGCCCTCAGGGGTGGTGATCATCGTGTCGGCATGCTCGTTCTCCTCGCTCGCCTTAGGCAGCCATGCTTCATGAACTTTCCGTCCTCGTGCTTCACGAACTTCACCTTGCCATCCACAGGAAACCAGTTGGCATGTACGTTCCAGAGGCTCATGAAGATGGAAATCATCAGTCGCCTGTCGTTGAAGTAAGGTGCATTCTCCACTTCCTCTATCACTACGATCTTGCCGTCGGCAGGAGCTACCACGAGTTTCTCGGTATCTTCCACGTTCAGGAATCTGATCGGGCATCGGTAGAAGTTGAGCACGATACCATATACTACACCGAAGACCACAAGGAATGCCCAGAAAGGTATCTTGTTGTCAAAAGCCATCCACAGTACTGCTGCGACAGCCACCAGTGCTATACCGCCGAACACCAGCTGGTCGGTGCCTTCGCGGTGAATTCTTATCTTTTTTAGTTTCTTGATTTTTTGTCCCATGAGAAAGGTTTACGTTTTTATTTTCGGTGCAAAGGTACGTCATTTTTATCGTTTTTGCAAATTTTTCTCCCATTTCTTTTGGCAATATCAACTTTTAGCAGTAACTTTGTTCTCAAATTACGAATTTTAATGCAAAAAATGGAAGATTTTGTTCATTTACACGTCCATACACAGTATTCCATCCTCGACGGCCAGTCCAAGATTCCATGTCTGGTGGACAAGGCCATCAAGGATGGCATGAAGGGTATGGCAGTAACCGATCATGGTGTGATGTTCGGCATCAAGGAGCTGGTTGACTATTGCGGAAAGGTCAACAAAGACCGCAAGAAAGAGGGACTCGAACCCTTCAAGCCCATCATCGGTTGCGAGATGTATGTGGCACGACGCACCAAGGGCGACCGCGAGAAGGACAAGGGCGATATGAGTGGTTACCACCTCATAGTGCTCGCCAAGAACTATAACGGATACAAGAACCTCATCAAGCTGGTGAGCAATTCGTGGGTGGATGGATACTACATGCGCCCACGAACCGACCGTGCCGACCTGGAGAAGTATCACGAAGACCTCATCGTCTGCTCGGCATGTATCGCCGGCGAGGTGCCAGCCAAGATCCTGAAGGGCGATATCGCCGGAGCCCGCGAGGCATGCGAGTGGTATCACAATCTCTTCGGCGATGACTATTACCTGGAGCTGCAGCGCCACAAGGTGCCCGATGATCCGAGCCTGCTCGCCAACCGCGAGGCTTACGAACTGCAGCAGAAGGCGAACAAGGTGCTCATCGAGTTTGCCAGGGAATACGGCATCAAGCTCGTATGCACAAACGACTGCCACTTCGAGGACAAGGAGACTGCGAGCGCACGACCATCTGCTCTGCATCGCCACCGGCAAGGACCTGGACGATCCTAACCGCATGCGCTACTCCAAGCAGGAGTGGTTCAAGACCCGCGAGGAGATGAACGAAGTGTTCGCTGATGTGCCCGAGGCGCTCTCGATACCCTCGAAGTATTGGATAAGGTGGAAATCTACAGCATCGACCATGGTCCTATCATGCCGTTCTTCCCCATTCCGGAGAGTTTCGGTACCGAGGAGCAGCTGCGCCAGAAGGTGTCGGAAGAAGACCTCTACAGGGAGTTTACCACTGATGAGAATGGAGAGAACCAGCTGTCGCCCGAGGATGGTCAGAAGGTGATCGACCGTCTGGGCGGCTACGACAAGATATACCGCATCAAGTTTGAGGCAGAATACCTGCGCCACCTCGCCTACGAGGGAGCCAGGAAGCTTTATGGCGATCCGCTGCCCGAGAATGTGGATGAGCACGTGAACTTCGAGCTCCACGTGATGAAGACCATGGGTTTCCCGGGCTACTTCCTCATCGTGTCCGACTTCATCAGGGCGGCACGCGAAGAGCTGGGCGTAATGGTGGGCCCGGGCCGTGGATCAGCGGCAGGTTCCGTAGTGGCATATTGCCTGGGAATCACCAAGATCGACCCTCTGAAGTACGACCTGCTGTTTGAGCGTTTCCTGAACCCAGACCGTGTGAACCTGCCTGATATCGATACCGACTTCGATGACGACGGCCGAGGCAAGGTGTTGCGCTGGGTAATGGATAAGTACGGTCACGAGAACTGTGCCCACATTATTACATACGGTTCGATGGCCACCAAGAACTCCATCAAGGATGTGGCGCGCGTAGAGAAGCTGCCTTTGGACAAGGCGAATGCACTCTGCAAGGCGATTCCCGACCGTCTGCGCGACGGAGCGAAGATGAACCTTGCCAACGCCATCAAATATACCCGGAGCTGAAGGAGGCAGAATACTCCAGCGACCCCCGCGAGAGCAATACCATCAAGTATGCCCGCATGCTCGAGGGTACCATCCGCGGCACGGGTATCCATGCCTGCGGATTCATCATCTGCCGCGACCCTATCAGCAACTGGGTGCCTGTATCTACCGCCGATGACCCTGATTTCCCGGGACTGAAGACGGCAGTAACCCAGTACGACGGTCACGTGATCGAGACCACTGGACTCATCAAGATGGACTTCTGGGTCTGAAGACCCTCTCCGAGATGAAGGAGGCGTGCAAGGTAATCAAGCAGACCACGGGCGATGTCGTAGATCTCGATACCATCCCTATTGATGATGAGCTTACCTATCAGCTCTACCAGCGCGGCCAGACCATCGGAACCTTCCAGTTCGAGTCGCCGGGTATGCAGAAGTATCTCCGCGAGCTGAAGCCTACGGTTTTCGAGGACCTCATCGCCATGAACGCCCTCTACCGTCCGGGACCTATGGATTACATCCCCGACTTCATCGCCCGCAAGAACGGCCAGCAGGCCATCACCTACGATATCCCCTGCATGGAGAAATACCTCAAGGATACCTACGGCATCACGGTGTATCAGGAGCAGGTGATGCTCCTTTCCCGCCAGCTGGCAAGCTTCACCCGAGGCGAGTCGGATGCCTCCGTAAGGCGATGGTAAGAAGAAGAAGGCTATTGTAGATGCGATGAAGCCGAAGTTCATCAAACAGGGACAGGAGAACGGCCACGATCCGGCTGTGCTCGAGAAAATCTGGAGCGACTGGGAGAAGTTTGCATCCTATGCCTTCAACAAGTCGCACGCCACCTGCTATTCCTGGGTAGCCTATCAGACAGCCTATCTCAAGGCACACTATCCAGCCGAATACATGGCAGCGCTGATGACCCGCCGCTTTGCGCAGATCACCGAGATTACCAAGTTGATGGAGGAGTGCCAGTCGATGGACATCAAGACCCTGGGACCGGATGTAAACGAGAGTTACCGTGCCTTCGGTGTGAACGAGCATGGCGAGATACGCTTCGGACTTTCCGCCATCAAGGGAATGGGAACTCCTGCCGCCGATGCCATCGTGGCAGAGCGCCTGAAGAACGGCCCTTATAAGAACATCTTCGATTTTGCCGAGCGCGTGGATTTCTCCAATGTCAACCGCAAGGCATTCGAAAGTCTGGCTCTGAGTGGCGGTTTCGACAGCTTCGGCATCCGCCGCGAGCAGTACTTCGGCAAGAACAGCAAGGGCGATACCTTCCTGGATACGCTCGTAAGATACGGTCAGCTCTATCAGCAGGAGCAGCGCGAGGCAGCCACCTCGCTCTTCGGAGGCGTAGAGGCGGTGGAGATAGCCACCCCTCCTATACCGGAAGCTGAATCCTGGAGCACCATCGAGAGGCTCAACAGGAGCGTGAGCTCGTGGGCATCTATCTCTCGGCTCATCCGCTCGACGATTACGAAATCATCCTCCGCAACCTCTGCAATACCCACTGCTCTGAACTGGGCGACAAGGTGGAGCTTGCCAAGAAGGAGGATGTGGTGTTCGGCGGCATCATCACCGGGGTGAAATCCAAGTTCACCAAGACCGGAAAGCCGTGCGGCTTCGTCACCATCGAGGATTTCGAAGGATCGGGCGAGCTGGCGCTCTTCGGTGAGGACTGGGGCAACTGGCGAGGCATCATGTAGAGGGCAGCACCATCTTCGTTACGGCGAAGTGTGTGTCCCGTTACGGCAATAGCAACTTTCTTGACTTCAAGATCAGCACCGTGGAGTATCTCCAGACCGTGAAGGAGAACCGCCTGGAGAAGTTTACCATCATCGTGGACAGTACGGTGATAGACGAAACGCTGGTGAATGATATCAAGACGCTGGTGGAGAATGATGAGGGCAAGGCACAGCTCTTCCTTCAGATTCACGATGCCGAGACCAAGACCAATGTGCTGCTGCGTGCGCAGGACCGCACGGTGGGAGTGAGCAGGGATCTGATACAGTTTGTCAACGACCATCCGAAGATGTCGTATCAGATCAATTAAAAATAATTCATGAGAATATTATTAACTATATAAAAAAGGAAGAAAAAATGGAAGTAACAATTACAACCGAGAATTTCGAGAGTTACAAGAATGGCGAGTTGCCATTGGTAGTAGATTTGTGGGCTACATGGTGTGGTCCTTGCCGCCAGATTGCTCCTATCGTGTCAGAATTGGCAGAGGAGTTTGACGGTAAGTTGGTAGTTGGTAAGTGTGATGTAGAGGAGAACGACGACATCGCTATGGAGTTTGGCGTTCGCAATATCCCTACCATCCTTTTCTTCAAGGGTGGCCAGCTCGTTGACAAGTTTGTTGGTGCAGCCAACAAGTCAACCCTCAAGGAGAAGTTTGAGGCTCTGCTGTAAGACAGGGCAGAAGACTAAAAAAATACGTCCCGGTGCGGCATCAGCTGCATCGGGACGTATGCTTTTTTGGTTAGAATCCGAATTTGCGAAAATAGCCTCTAGAAATTCTACGCTTCTGCTACCATCTTCCTCCACGGTGAATGGTCACCTTGGTACAATCCTCCGGCAGCAGGTCCTCGATGAGTTCCGGCCACTCCAGGAGCAGACGG
>ENA-OQCS01000252-OQCS01000252.1-human-gut-metagenome-genome-assembly--contig:-NODE-252-length-29157-cov-3.692938_pt1 | contig 29157 bp, 51 predicted proteins | sample MGYA00242757_ERZ504575 | MGnify/ENA primary metagenome ERZ504575 (study PRJEB26092, sample SAMD00036297) | human gut metagenome | host: Homo sapiens | study: EMG produced TPA metagenomics assembly of... | reverse complement strand
ATTCCCCGTTTCGGAAATGTACAGGCATCCGGTGCGCGCTTTCATCTCGCGGTATTTTCCCATCATGTCGGAAACTCCCGGGACATTTCCGTTCCCCGTTACATTCCGGGTCTTCAGTAGGTTCCTCGTGGCGTCGATGTCGATGAAATTCGTCCAGCCGGCTTTATGAAGTTCGACAGCAGCTTCCCGCAGGGATACCTTCCCGTTCTCGACCTCCTCTTTCAGGGATTCGAGAATGTTCTTGATTTTATAATCATTCATCATATTTTTTATTCTTTGGTTACATTGTTACTTGTTCCGACGGTATTCCGGTCAAGGGGAAAGCACCCGTGGCCTCCGGTAACCCGTCGATACACTGCCCGTCGTCAGGATTTCCCCGACAGGTAATGCCCGATGGACTTGTAACGGTTAGGAATGTTCGCGTTCTCGTTGAAACCGTTCAGGCAGTGGAGCAAGGCATCTTCGAGCGTGACATAACGACGGTCGAAAGTTTGGATATTATCCAGACAATAAGCATTTACAGCGTATTTGAAAGGCGCGTACATCCTTTCGTTCTCCCGCTTTAAAATGACAAACCAGTCGAAATGGAGTTTCAAGCGGAAACCGTCGCTCTCGCCGACTTTCATCAGCCGCTCTTTGTCGAGAAGCCGCCGCACGAGTGTGGCGTCGAGCTGACGGGTATACTCCCTGTACGCCTTGATACGGGCCGTGTAAGCCGCGGCATATTGTTCGATGTCCGTTTCTTTCAGCCGATGTTCCGCCGGGTAAAAGTCCAGCACCTCTTTCGTCGTGACGGGAATTTTCAGGTCGTCCACCCCGATCTCGTAGGTCTTGTTTTCCAACACGTCGTGGAACTCGAACCCTTGAATTCCCATGAGGGTAAATTCTCGCGTCGGGTCAGGGAGCGCAAGTGATTTGAGCTCTTCGAGTCGCGGCACACGGCCACGACCGGATACTTCTCGACCACGTCTGACGGGCCTCCGATGCGGATATACGCCTTTTCACACCCGTCGTAATCACCATGCCGGACAATGTCGCAGCAGGTGTAGTTGGGGGCGGCACGATGCCGCGCCGTATATTCCGTCCAAAGCTTGTCCAGCCCGGCTTTTACTTCGTCAGGGTCGGTCAGGGCAACGTTGCCGCACTGGCTGCACCGGCCGTCCGACAAGGCGTTGCGGGTAAATTCGAGGAACTGTCTGGTGTTCGGGTCGATGACGGCGGTACATTTCACTCCAGTGCCGCCGCAGATACTGCATACGATTGACATAAGTTTTTTGATTTGTGTATTTATTCGTACAATCTTTCTTTTTGACGCTTTTTCAAGGTCATCCGGAGATATTGCATCAGTTTCCCGCAGGGACACAGGGCATGTTCCGTTGGCGGGCATAACTCAGGTCCCCGTTGGAGAGAACCATGCCTTCAGCATTGAGACAGAGGTCGCCGTAAACGTAGTTCTCCTCCGTAAGATAAATCCCATGAACAGGGTTCGGAAACCCCTCCGTGCTGCGGCCTTCCCGGAAAAGGAAGATACGCTCGGCCTGTCCCCGGACTCCGAAAAAGGGATACGGGGAAAGTGCCGCGAGCGTGGCGGCATGCTCTGCCGGATCATGGAAGCGGTCGTCGCTCATTTCGAGCATGTGGCCGGAGTCCTGTTCCTTTTCCTCCTGGTACTCGTACAGTGCGGCGCAGGCTTCTATGAATTCCTCCGAACGGGATGTGGCAGAGCCGTTGGTTACGATATAAAAGTCATTGACAGTAATACCGTAGGCGCGTACCCGTTCGAGGATATGGCGGATGGCCCGGACGTTAAGCGACGGCTCGCCGCCCGTGATGTTGAAATGGTGAATATGCCTGACATGCCGCAGCAGGTTGCTTATATGTTTCAAAGGGATATCCACGGATTCGGCATCTCCCGCATGCAATGGGTACAGCGCATGTTGCAACGTCGGGTAATCTCGATGCAGAGATTCTTGATATATAGTTCTCTCATATTCGATGTAGTTCGGCTTAGGTTTCATCCGGGATTTCCTTTCCCGTGTAAGGATTATACAGCGGTGTGTTGCCAACTGCCTCGGCGTCAATAGCGAAACTGCCACGGCCTACGTCGTAGAAGAGTTCCAGCTTTAGTGGCGTTGAAGCGATGACTTTCTCAGCCTCGGCTTGTGACAGGCCTGAATACATCAGGCATTTGACACGACACCGGAACATTTCCGGATTGGTTTCCGGCGTGGTAACTACATCAACGACCTCGCACACTTCATCCGTGATGGCGAAGCGGTCGGGATTGGGTGTGCCGTTCCTTCTAGAGCCGTCCGATGCGGCATGTCCGGTGATTGAATGGTTCCGCACCTTTTCGGCGGGATAGGTCTTATCGCCTTTGGCGAAATACGACTTGCCGGAGGCGACACAGGCATGATAGATTACGTCGTGGACCTTTCGTCCGTTGTCAAGTATAATTGTATAGACCGTTCCCTCCTGCAAGACAGGAACGGCATTCGGTTTATGAGACATAAGATTTGTTTTAGCTGTTTATGAATTTCGGTCTTGCACGCCGCATGATGTGTAGGTCATCGTAACCGATGGCTCTCAGTTCGGAAAGCGGGTTGCGGTACTCCTTTCATGGGCTGGCCGTGTCATGGCGATCACGCCGCATAGTCGGCTGCGCCATGCTGGCGACATGCATGTAGGAGGTTATTTCACCCCGCCGTCCGCTCCACGGTATGTCCGGGAACAGGGCGATGACCTGTCCGTCGGGATAGCGTCTAAAGACCACCTTCGTCATTTTTCCCGCAGATTTCCGTGTCGATTTCATAGTCCCCGTAATTTTTGATTCATAGTCCACTTCGCTGATAATTTCGTCAACCTCTTCGTCCGTTATTTCATCAGCCTTCGGGTTGTCGATATCGAGCCGTACGGTCAGGTAAATGGTTCTTGTTGCCATAATATCATACATTTTTTAGTGTAACAAAGCCGGCTTATGACGGACCGACGGTATATTTCTCTATCAGCCGCTTCCGGTACGCCTTGTCTTTTCCGGCGGCAAGGCTTGCCAGTTTGCGGATATTCCGGTTGGCTTTTTCCGCGACCTGCTCCACTGTCGGTCCGGGAGTCATGAAATCACGGCATCCGGCACCGCAATACCGCTGCTTCCCCTTGACCGTCCTGCCACAGGCCGGACACCGGCGCTTGCCGTCACGCTCCAGCACTTCCAGAATATTGGCATGAATGCTTTCCACCATTCAATACGGTCTATGTCATAATCGTAGACGGTTATCGTGTTCCCGAAACTGCGGGCTTCGACCTCAACGGCAATGCTCATTTTCAAGGTAAACCTTCAATACCGGGTCTTCGTGAGGCTCACAGTGCCTGTCATACCAGATGATATAGGTGGGATCGTCCAGTTCGTCAGGCTCTCCCAGACAGAGTTCCGTAAGGCCGTTGTTCACGAGAATGTTGCGGATGGCGTCTTGTAAATCTTTGATACAGTCCATTGATATTTCGTTTTATGGTTGTTCCTCATTCGTCAGTTCATCTCCGAAGCGTGGCCGACGAACTGGAAGATATCGGCGTATTGTTCGCTGTAGATATAGAATCCGTCCCGTTTTTCCCCGGTCTCCGCATCTATTCCGTCAGCAAGGAGATATTCCCCGTCATCCGTCAGGTAGACATCGGTAAGCTTGATACGGGGCGTGTCGTGCTTCCCGTACAAGGTTGTCGTGACGGGGAAGTTGTTGTCATCGAGTTCCTCCTCTTCTGTAAGGCCGAGTGATACGCGGCCATATTGTGCCAGGAACTCCAGCATGAATTTCAGCATGGCTTGCTCGGCCTCGTGCAGCCGTCCGTCGATAAAGGCGTACTGGGTGGCGAACAGATGCAGCTTGTCGGCGCTCATTTTGTCCGGGGCTTTGCCCGGCTCCGCATTGTCTTTCTGTATTTTATCCATATCTGTCATATTGTTGGTTTCATGTTTCCAGCGGGGTGAAGGAGACGGTCAGTATCACTTTCTCGTCACCCAGGTTGAACACTTTCAGGCAGTCGTTACTGATAGTCCTTTTCAGGATGTCTCCCCGGTATCGGGAATTGCGTACCTTGAAGGTAAAATCATCAATGAACGAGCTGATGCAATGAAGCACGTGGTCGAATTCTTCCTTACCATACCGTTCCATTTCAGGGAAGATGCCTTTCAGATGCGCCCGCAGGCTCAATATGTAGTTCGGGGTCTTGCCCGTGATTTTTCCCGAGTATGTGATTTTGTATTTCCTGTCCATGATATGCCGTTCCATTTAATCGTTACTGTCATACCAGCCTCGATCTCATCGAAATAGCCGTTCGAGTCCCATTCTTCCAGCAAGGTGGTCGGGTACGTCCATTCAAGGCTGTAAAACAGATCCTGGCACACCTCTTCATTACCCTTGCACAGGGCGAGCAGTGAGTTATGCGTGAAACAGCCGTCACTGCTCTCCGACACACGCCAGTCCTCACGGTCTTCTGCCGCGTATTCAGGTACATAGCACACTTCATCGGGGCGGTTGAGAAAGGCATCCTCGTTCTTGTAGATGTTTCCTTCCCCTCCGTATTCCAGTTCATAGAACACACCTTCCGGCGTTTCTATCCTGTTGCCAATCTCTATCATAGCGTTACCGTTTCGTGGGTATATATAATCACCATCCGGGAGGAGAGCACCTTGTCGCGTACCGTGGGGTTGGCGATTGCCCAATCGGAATGGAAATGCATGTCCGGAATGGATGCGGTGTCCACAATATCGCCCCCGTTTTCCAGATGGAGATAATCCGGCTGATACAGGTCGCAAAGGAATTTGCCGTCCGTATCGCTGATGGCGTATATCTTGCCGTCGAGTGCGGCCGTCATCTCCTCCTCGCTGCGGTAGACCAACAGGTATTTACAGCCGGTCTTCATCTCTTCCGCAATCCGCTTATGCAGTTCTTCAGGAGATAATTCACGCAGTCTTGACACGACCGCCCCGATACTTTCCACGGCATCGTAGCTGTCCAAGACATCATGGCAGGTCGTTTCAAACTCCTCTTTCGGACGACCCGCAAAATTGATGGTACGGACTTCCTGCCCGTGCCCGCCGAGCAGGTAAAAGGGCGTACCGTTCCATTGTTCCTTTCTGACAGAGAGCGGCCGGGAGCATTCCCGTGTCTGCCGGTTCACAACGGCATACAGTTCCAGACTTTCCCCGCATTCCATACGCAGGATATGCCGGGCGAACTCCGTAAATGTCATGATTTTGATTCCTTCCCCGTTCGCCGTGAAGAAATCCTGTCTTGTCTGTTTCATAAATCCGTTTTTTTAAGAGTAGGTAATCGTTTTGTATAAGGGGTGGAATACTCACCTCGTTTTGAAAAAAAAGACCGCCGCAGCCGTAGCCGCGACGGCCCGTCATCATTATGGCATGTGATGAACAGGTTCTATTTTCGTTATTCGGCCTCGTAGTACGGTACGCCGTGCCTTACCACTGCTTTTCCATTTCTTCCCACCAGATTTTCACTATGGCGGTCATTGTCAAAATCTATGGGCTTTCTTTTACCGAGCCGCAGCCGGTCCCGTGTCTCCATTTCCGTTTCGTACACAATCTGTTCCATTTCTTCGTCCGTAACATGGTAGGTATCGAACGGCTCCGGCAGAGATTCCAACTCCCTGCGTGACAGCTCGGATTGCCCGCAGGTGAAAACCTTGTCATAGAAAGCGTCATCTTTCGGCGGCAGTTCGGGTTCCTGTTCCGGCAGCACATCCAAATAATCCGACTCGTACAGGTAGTTTTCGTCGCGCCCCTTCGTCTGCCGGTTGTTCTTGAACTCTTCCAGATCACTTTCCGTCAGGCGGAATTCCTTCTTCTTACGCCGCAGGTACTCCATCATGTTTTCGAGGGAGGAGAACGGGGCTATGAGCTCCATGGAAGAACGGTTGTGCCAGGCATCGCTCCGGTACAGCAGGTAGACCTGCGGGCGGTTCCGGGCCGCCTCCTTACGGTATTCGCCGAACTCATACAGGGCGTTGTCGAAACTTCCGAATGCCAGCCGGACTTTGTCTTCGACGGATATGGACTCCCGGCATTCCTCGAAACGGCGTTGCACGTATCCGATGAAATCCACGTCTTCCAGAGTCTCCATGACCGTGCTGTCATCAGTCGAGAGCGCGATGTCAGCTCCTGCGAAATTGTCGGCTGACAGCACGTGTTTCTCTTCATTGTATTCGTCTTCCGCCCTGCAGACGGCCAGACCGGGCGTTTCTGCCTCGATCTCCACGACCTTACGGAGCGTCTCTTCGATAGCTATCCGGTATTTTTTCATTGTATGATGTTTATTTGTTTCAGTTCACGTTTGTAGTTTCTCAATGACGGCTTGTGCCCTTTCTCCCTTACGATCTGGCGCATCTGTGCAAAGGTGTATGCCTTCTCCATGTCCAGGCCGTAGTCCGTGGCGAATGCCGTCATTCCGATATAGCAGAAGCCGAACTTCCGGTGCAGCATGTCGGCCGTATAAGGAGTCATGTCTTCCGCCAAGGTTACGGGGACAGCCATTCCCCGGATCTTGAACTTCAAGCCCTCGATAAGGGTCCCGCAGTTGTCGCTGTGGTAGGTCAGGTCCCTGCGGCGGGCGCAGTAACCGATGGTCTCACCCATGAAGTGTTGCGGAAGATTTCCGTACGGTTCAGGTCCTTCAACTTCTCGACACCGTAATAGCAGACCGCCTGTACGGCTTTCAACGCTTTGTCCACACGGGGTTTGACAAAGCGGGGGTCGTTTTCCGCCACGATCTTTTCCAGCCACGTGCGGTGGAAGGTTCCGACAGGCACGTCGAACACCTTCTCCGGCGTGCAGTATTTTGAATCCGACCGCGTCATCATCAGATGTGCCGAGGACGGCTCGTATTGTTCTTTCAGGTAAAAGGCCAGACAGGTATTGCCGACTTTGCAGTAAGTATAGTCGTCACGGCTGTTTTTCAGCGACAGCATCGTGGTTTCCCCGCCGTAGAACTTCTCGGGCAGTCCGGTCTGTCGGCAGAACTCCGTGAGGAAATGTCCGGGGATGGCATGTGCATAACTGCGCTCCTGGTAGCACTCCTTCGCCATTTGCGGAGTGATGAACCGTTTGGCAAAGTCACAGATATGGTAATGACCGTAATCATACGCCGCCTGCGTGTTCGCGGAGCTCTGGAACTTTTTGGGCATCTGGCGGAACCAGCGGAAACTCGTCCCGTGCTCCATGCAGTAGTCGACAAATTCCCGCGTCCATACATTTTCAGGAAATTCGGGACAGTTGCCGTTTCTTCGGATGAATGCCTTGCACACTTCCACCGAGAGCAGGGATTGTTCAGTTTCCTCGTCGATATAGCAGTTCGTCTCCCGTTTGCTGTTATCGATGGCAATGACCAGTCTTTCCGGTGTCTTGAACCGCTTCGGCAACTCCCCGAACATGTAAGGGTGTTTCTCCATCAGCCGGTCCGCCAGCATGTCGTCCAGATATACCGACAACGGCTTGAAAAACTGGGGGTCTGTGATGAAGTTTTTTCCTTCGGTCGAACAGACAGCCGCATGGAGAATCTCATAGGAATAGAACCGGGCGGGAACAAGCGAGAGGTCATGTTCCGCATCTTGCGGTAGTATGCCGCAGTCTTGAAACGGGACGGCACGACGGCATCGGTAACCGTGCTCAATATTTTCATCCCGTCGAGCATCCCGTAATAGAACTCTTGAGTCTTTACCTCAACGGGGACATATCCGAGGATAAGCCCCGTTTTCATGACGGCGTCTGTCCTGCTGTCCGTGTAATACGGGTCGTAAATATAGCTGCGCAAGGCCAGGTATGCCAGTTGCGCATCCCAAAGGCGTTCAGGTATGAAGGCGAGAATGTCGAAATCCCCGCGTCCGTTTCGGATGACCGCTTCTGCCATTTCTCGGGTAACCATTGCTTCGGGAACGGCCGTGATATTCTTCGGTTTTTTGCGCATGGCGTAGTCACAGACTGCTCCCGAACGGTACGCCTCCGGAATATTGCGCAGCTCGAAGCTGTGCCAGCTCTCCGTGCTGCCCGCGATGATTCGTTCTATACGTCCGGGTGTGAGGAAACGTCCCGGAATATGGCTCAGCACCTCTATTTCCTTGCTTTCGACGGCTGCTTCCACGATCTCTTCCGTGAACAGGTGTTCCGGCAGCCATTCTATGGCCGATACGATGTTATTGTGCCGCATACAGTTTCTTTTTAAGGTTGGACGAACGGACGATTCTCACAAGGCGGCACCCCCGGTAGACATAGAGTATCCTGGATTCCCGTTCGGCGAGTTCCTCAAGTCCCTGCCAGTGCTGCGGTGTATTTATCTTTTCGAGTCGGACATGGTTGTTCACATATACCGTGATCGGTTTCATGCTGTCATGGGAGGGCGTATCTTCGACGAAGAGCGGCTGTTCACAGTATTCTCCCTTGTCCATGACATGCCATCTGCCGTTATCGAACAGGAGGCACGTGTCCTCCATGCGGCCGAAAATGTCTGCGTTGTCCGCGATGCGTGATGCGGATTGCCGCGGTGTTTCCCGTCCGTCACGGATCTTTGAAAAACAGTGGACGGTATCGCCGGTTCCTGTCCATTTTCCATAGGGTGACGGTCCCAGTTTTGTATGTCGCCCAGCGACAGCAGGGCATCTACCCGTCTGTCATTGGGATAGAACACCCGGAGTTTCCTCACAAGGTCTTTTGAAAGCGTCTCATGGAGCGCCTTGATGTGCCGGACACTGCCGTCCGGCAACAGTTTTCCGATTTGTATGCTCATAATAGTGCTATCTCTTGTTGTTGAAGTATAGCCGGGTCGTCCTTCTTTCGATTGACAGTCCGGCTTGAAAATTATGATTTACAGAAGTCTTCGGACTGGTATCCGGCCATGTCCGGTACGGAACCGCGTGTCATTCCGTCCTGTCGTCTTCCCGTCTTTTCATTTTCAGTTCCCTGCCGGTTGCCGTGCGGCAGAGCGGCAGTTTCCCGGAAGCGGTTTGCTTGCATCCCTCGACGAGCCGTCCTTCAGACACCATTTTCCCGTACATTTCCCTGATATAACGGTATGCCGGGGAGGTGTTCGAATAAACGGACTTCCCACGGAGTGTCTTGACACGCAGCTTTTCGACGAGTATTTCCAGCACCTGCTCCCGGCTCTTGTACAGGTTCCGGCGCTTGGTGCGGAAGGCGTCGAGAAAGACACCCCCGATAGTCATGTCATGAGTCTTGTGGTAATACGCGAGTTCTTCCTCCTCCGTCAGGTCGAGAATCTCGCCGTAAGTGTCAGTACGTAGGTACCGGAAGGTCGTTCCTTGTGCCAGAATCTTCTCGATAAGCTCCATGTGCTCTTTAAGAACAGGGCCCGATAACGATTGGGGATGACAGTACAGGCATGTCTTTCCGAGATACACCTCGGGACAACCGTCTTTGTATTTGTTTTCCTTGATGCTGAACCCTGTTTCCGTGAAAAGGCGCTTTACCTCGTCGAAGAAGCGTCCGGCTTTCTCTTCCGGCATGCGACCGCCGTCATAGCCGGACTCGACGCGGAAGTATGTGTCGATATATATCGGTGTGTCCATTTACAGTTCTGATTTTGATATGTTATATAAAGCATAGCCCGGAACCTCCCGCTCGGGTTCCGGGCATCGTTGAAAATATTCTCATAGACGTATGGAATCGAACACTTTGTCGATGTCCTCCTGCGCCAGCCCGATGTAGCGCCGGGTGGTTTCCAGGTTGGAATGGCGGAATATCTGGTTGAGCAGGATCAGGCCCTCGGCCGAGCGTCCCATCAGTCGTAGACATAGCGCCCGAAAGTCTTGCGGAAGGTATGTGTGGAGAATGCCCTGATCGGCAGCCTGTACCTTACCTTGAATACCTTGAGCAGCCTGTTGATGTATTCCAGCGAGTAAGGTTTCCCGGTACGCGGGCTGAGAAAGATGTACTGTTCGGGGGCGGGTTGTCCGAGCATCTCGTACAGGAAACGGTTCTTCTCCTGCACGTCCCTGTTGAACTTGATCAGGCGGTTTTTCTTTGTTTTCTGCTCGATGCGGGTCATGGTGCTTTTTCCTAAGATGTCTTTCCAGCGCAGGTCCTCACGTCGGAGGCCCTGCATGCCGTGCAGAACGACAGCCAGCAGTAGGTCTCCCACAGGTACTCGCCGTCCTTCTCAAGCCCGCGGACCAGCCTGTTATATTCCGCTATGCAGGTAGTCGGCTGTCGTCAGTTGTCCCTTGATTCTTGTCACGTGGCAGCCTTTTAAGATTCCGGCAACCCTTCCGAGAGCATCAGCTCGGCCAGCGCCCCGTTCTGGGGAATCATGGCCGGAATGTCCGTACGTCCGGGCTTGTAGATTTCGGTTGCCACGTTATAGATATCCCACGCCGTGAGCGTCTTCTTCTCTTCGGTGAGTTTGAGCAGGTCCTCGGTGAAGATGGAATCTGGGACTGGTTCAGGGATAGGTCTCCACCTTGGACGAAAGACGCTTGTCGGAACTGTCATGCGATACGCGCAATGCTGTCAGCAATCCGATGTAGCGTACATCTCCACCGGGGTAATTACTTCGCTTTCAGGCGGCGGATGCGTTCCCTGTCCTCGTTCATCTGTACCTCGAAGTTCGAGAGCCACTCGTCTACACGACCGAAAAGCTCTTCGGTGGTGACTTTGTCTTTCCCGTAGTTCGACACACTGCGTTCGGGGGAGAGGATGCACTGGTTGTGGCACACCCTGACGCACGGCCGATGGCCGCCTGGATGCCGTCTGATGGAAGGCGATGACAAGCGTCGTGGTCAGCTCGTCCGTTTCCCATTCCTTAATGCGGATGGTCGTATAAACGCGGCGCAGGATATGCGCCTCGACGGCCATCGCCCCGTACTTTTGTTCCACCTGGGGCAGGACGACCACGCCGGGCTGTGCCTTGTTCTTGTTCTGGGCGGCGAAGATTTCCTCCACCTCGTAATTCAGGTTGTGTTTCTGGCAGATGTCCGCCATGCGCTCTATCACCTCGTAATGTAGATTCCCTTGAGCGGGTTGCCATAGATGTCATTTTCCTTGTGTGTGCGCCGGAGCGTGTCGAGCGTCATCACCTCGACGTTGTTGTTCTGGAAATCGAACTGCACGGGGCGGCCGTTGTTGCTAATGCTGTTGCCATAATGATTGATATTAAAAAAGTTATACAATAAGAAAGGCGGTGAACCGTTGTCCATCGCCTTTCCGGAATTCATTTTGCGGTTTCAGGCAGGTAACGCCTGCATATCAGGTCCGTGATACTCGGGTAATACACGTTGCCATAAGTTCCGTATGGTCCGAAACGGGCAAGGAAGCGGAAGTAAAAATCTACCGGACGCCGGTAGCTCGTCTGTATTTTGGTTTTCAGCAGGCGGTAGGCGTACTCGTCAGAATTTTCCACCTTGACCTTGCGTCCGTTGAAATAATAGTTTCCCTCCTTATCTGAAGAAAACGATACCTCTTCCTTTGCCGGACGCTCGCCGGCAACGACCCTGAAGAAGTCCTCCAGGGAGCGGCAATCCTGGTATTCTACCGGAATCGTGTCGCCCTCTCGCAGTTTCACGTCCAGTTTGTCAAGCAGTGTCTTGATGGCGGGCGTGTAGATATTTTCGGATTGGAAGCATCTTGTATCCCGCCAGTATTTCTCGAAAAGAGAGCCGGTTTCAAGGAGTAGGAACAGGGTTTCACGCGCTGTCTGCGGTTTATCGGCCAGATATGGAATATACTCGGTCACCAGTATGGAAAGTGAAAGATACTCCTCCGGTTGCAGTTCGCTCTTCTGGTGCAGGTTACAGTGCCTCTCGAGCAGGGAGTCGATGTCGGCTTCCCGCAAGCTTTCGTCCGTCCATACCAGGCAACCTTCTTTCTTGCAGGCGGGACATTTATCCGCTCCATACGGCAGGAGCATCACCTTGCCGCAATCGGAACAGGTGACCAGGTCGCCTCGTTCCGTATAAACATCTACCGTTTCCATTCTCAATCCTCCGCGTAAGGCCATTCAAGGCAGCAGTCATTGCATACGGCCACGCCCTCGTCACTCAGAATGTCAATATCTGTGCCCCCACATTCGGGGCATACCGGTACCTTTTTCTTGTCCATTCGTCGCTCTGCCGCTTCTTCCGTCAGAAGCAGCGGCACCCAGTATGCCGATGTGCCGAAATCCCGTATCCCGTTTTCATCCTGTATGGGTTCACAACCTTTCGTTCCCATGTATTTCTGGGAGTCCGGCCAACACACGGCACGGTAACACTTGTCCCGTTCGGGAGATTTGCCGGTATGGCGTATATAGTCTTCCTCGGGCACGTAAAGCGCCCCGTTCTCCCCGCTTCCCCATGCCGGATAACCGGTTCCTTCTTCTCGAAAGGAGCACTTCCTCGGGAAATTCCACGAGTGCATATAACTTGTCATCCCATGCCAGGGAACACTCGCCGCAGTGGAACCGACTTCGTGAATATCATAACGGATATTTTCCGAATTGCATTTCGGACAGATAATGTCTTTTGTTTTTACTTTCGGGAAACTCAGGATTTCTCCGGCAATGATTTCCATGCTGGGCCAGAACAACTGTTCGCAGTAATCGTCGGCCATCTTTTCCGCCAGATTCTGCATGTCGTCATCGCTGATCTTTTCCACATCGAAACCTTGTCCTTCCAGGTCATCGCGGTGGACGGACGTGATAGGGAAATACCCGGCGTTCAGCTCCCGGATAAATTGTCTTTCCTCTTCTGTCGGTTCGGGTAAGTTGTTGAAATATTCCCTGAGCCGTTGATAAAGTTCTCTTACCATAATTATATTCCTGTTTTTAATCTAATATCCACCAGTCGAGGACCAGTAGTTCCGGTCCATGATTTTTTCAAGTTCGAGGTCGGAACGTTCTTTCCAGAGGTCGAAGTCATCAAGCAGCTCCGTTCCGTCCTCCAGAGAAAGCACAGTATCCTCATTGTCAAACAGATAGTCTTGTATGTCATATCCGGACGGATAACGGTTTTCCCGGATGATTTCTTCTGCAATTTCCTTGTCCATTCGGTTGCCATTTTTTCAGTTCGCCGGTATTGTAACCGGATTCATTTGTTTTGTCTTTTCCTTGTAAAACCTGTCGATGGCAAGGAAGTAGTCCTCCGCATCCCAATCAGTGCCCGCATGCTCAGTCTCGAATTCTTCCGCCCACTGGACGATCTCGGCATTGACGGCACGGGAGTCCCTGTCCTCCCACAGGTTGTCCGCCCCGGCATTGTAGCAAGGTCCACGACAGCCTCCTGCAACTTGTTGTAGCCGTTACACTCTCTACCGTTGGAACGCAGCCATAAGTCCACGTCGACGGCATCCTCTTCCGTCGTCCCATTGTGCAGGCACAGGCACTGCCCGTTGCCGTTATGGCATACGAGGACCGGCCGTTTGGTGTCGGGGCATATCCGTACCAGCAGCTCATTGGCGGCAAGTGTTTCCGTATCATGCCCATTGAGCATTGCAGGAAGCGCCTGGCTGACCAGACTCAGGATTTCCTGTTCCTCCTTTGTCCCGGACGGCTTGGAAGCCAACAGGTTCTGTATGCGTTTAAGAAGATTGTAAATCATAATCAGCAGTCATTATGTTCTTTCCAGATTTTACGTTTCTCGTCATAGCCCTTGTTTTCCCACCATTCATTGCAGGTTTCGGCAAACCCCTGATGGTTGTCTCCGGCCGGACACTTGTCCTGACGGCAACCCGTGATCTGTTCCATTTGATTTGCGTCCAACGAGTTCCACCATTCCTCCATGCGTTCTTTGAACTCTTTTAAAGTACAGAATGGCTGATGGTCCTCGCATTCGTCGCACCAGTATCATAGCGGTCTATACCCGTGGTACCGATGAATGTACGGGCATTCGGATCCACCATGCCTGGGTCTGTATATTGTCTGAACCGCACCCCTCGCATACGACAATCTCGTCGTCATTGACATCAGCGGAGATGAACCGTGTTCTTCCAGCCAGTGGGCAATCTCAAGCAATCCCTCGGTCTGTACCTGTCCGATGGGCTCATCGAAATCCTCGCCGCTTCGCCGTTGAGCGTGCAGAGCAGTTTGCCGTTCCCGTCGATGAAAAGTTCATAAACGGTCGCACTTCATAACCGCCGTATCCGTAAAAAGCGGAATTGTGGACCACCACTATCGGGGAGGTTTCATACTCCGCTGATTCCGCCTCCCGGTAATGTACGCCGCAGTTGCGGTAGAACGTGCCGATGATGTTGTTCTCCTTCTTCACGGCGTCGCGGATTTTCTCCATAAGTGATCTTCTGATGGAGATGATACTGAGGTGCGCATAATCCTTACGGAGACGTCTGTACACTTCCTGCTCGAAGTTGCCTCGAACAGAGTCGAAAGGGGATACGCCGGCGTTCTCCCGGATATATTTGTCCTCGTTAAAGTTGTAGCGCCGGCAGACAATATTCTTGACGCGGCGGAATTCCTCTCCGGCAAATTTGAGGATACTGTTCTCGCCTAGCGAAGTCGGAAAATAGCAGCGGGGCATGTGCACTGTCATTTCACGGTAAAGTGTGTCATCGTCTTCCGGAAAGGTTCTGTCTGTTTCCGGCTTTGTAGGTTTTTCCTGTTCCATGTTGCTTGTTTTTTATCTGTAGTTGAACAATTTCCGGTTTGCCGCCCGTTGCATGGCGGTCACCATATTCTTATGTCATAATCTTTAAAATAGTATTCCAACTCTTTTAATCCTTCCAAAGAGTGCAGCTCGTTCTTTCCGGTCACTTCGATGTCGACGGATACTGCATTTTCATCTTTGATGTTTACTTTGGCATTGTCAAATACGCATCTTACATATTCTGCAATGCATGAGGCAGGCAGGTCGTTTTTTACAATATTAAGTACCATATTATTTATTGTTCATTAAATGTTTGCTACGTCCATAAACCGGGCACCGCTTGCGGTATCTGCATTCGCCCCGGGCCGCGTCGGTATGCGCCCGGTGCCATTCATCCCAGCTCTTCACTCCATTGTCTGTAAGGAATATGATCAGTTGCATGCAGCAGAAACCGCGTTCCTCACGTTTCCGGTCATGAAGGTTGGCCAGCCCGTTATCTTTAGGTTTCATACAGGTTTGATGTTACGGCAGGTTTGCTCGAAACGCTTCATGGCATATCATTAAAACCATGAGACATGCACATAGGCATCGCTTTGGTCACTGCCGTTGATTAGACAATCGAGTACTTCGATAAACTTTTCCCGGTCCATCCCGACCTTTGCCAGGCAGGAATAAAATTCTTCGGCATTCTGCCGGAAGGTTTCATCCTGTTCTGAGATATGTTTTCTTAGCTGCTGCAGACCCGAACGGGCTATTTCGAAGTCATCGGTATAGGCGTCTTCTGCGGAGTTATCAACTTCGAACATTGTCAGGATATCATAAAAGATATCCTGACCGTCCCCGCCATACATACCCGGATATTTGTATTCGATTTGCCAAACTCTGGCTACATGTAGTTTTCTGGCCATTATCTTTTCATTTTTCGGATTTGTTGTCTTATGCAGTGCAGCATCAATTCGATACCACGGATGCTTTCCTCATTCTCTTTCAGTTTGTAATAGTAGGCGTTCGCTTCGTCGTAGTCTTCCCGTGCCTTGCGCAATCTGCATTCCTTGGCGTCACGGACCTGTTCATGGGACAGGTCGTAACCGATGAACTCGTCCATGAAACAGGAAACCGTACGCCCGTAATAGTGGTCCGTGCGGGTTTCCACCGCAGTACGGATGATGTCGTCGCACCGCCTTCCGAGTGTCCGGAGTACGTCGCTGATATGCCGGTCATGGTACTCGTAACCGAAGAAACGGGTATACCACTCGTGTTCCTGCCGGTTTGTCTTCCCCGCGTAATACTCGTACCATTGGGCGTCGCACTTGGTGTGCCTCTGGGTAACCTTGAATATGGCATACTCTTCACCGATCCATGTAAAACGTGAGAGTATCTCACTCGCTTCTTCCTCATAGTAGCTATCCCGCCAATTCAATTCTTCGGTCTGGCTGAGCGGGAGGAATGACTGTTTGGTGATCCACTGCCCGAAACCTTTGTGCGTGACATGCGGAAGCACTTTCACGACCTTGCTCCATGCCTCGTTGCAGGCTTCATCCAGTGAAGGGAAACTTTCAGGAAAGCGTTCCCTGTCCGTTCCGTCTCGCAACACCTCGTTCCAATCTTTGTCGCAGACAATGAGGGTGAGGTCCTCCCTCACATGGCAGTCGCGTTCGCAATAGCCGTAGGGAGCATCGCAGAGCGTGTACCACTCCTTCGGTCCATAACCGTCGTCACGTCCCAGATAGCGTCTGGGCTTCCCCTTCTCTGTCTGCACCTCCCATACTTCCGTGCAGTTTCCACGGTCGATATGGTGCAGGCGTACCCTGATTTCCTTGTTATCTCGTTTTTCTTCCATGTCGTTCATTTTTAGTATGGCCTGTCTTTTTCTTTTCGAGAATCCGGTAGATTTCTTCAAGGTCATGCTCATTGTCTATCGGTTGCCCGTATTCCGTATCCACGATGACCACCCTGCATTGGCCAGGTGACATCCTGCTATCGTCTTGTCATAGTCGCTCCATTCAGGATTGATTTCTGTTACCGTGTCAAATTCAAGTCCGTATGATGTCTTCATTGTATTTCCAGTTATTATGCGTATTTTTCTATTTTATGCTGCCGCTTTGTTCTGCCCGTCGATAATATGCCTGCATTCGGCTTCCAGTTCTTTCATACATTCCGTACCATAGAATCCCCAACAACTGTCCAGTTCATTGTCATCGTCACTTTCCGGCATGATGCGATACCCGAAAACTTCCCCGGTATAGTAGTTGTCAAGGGTACTGATTTCGTCTTGCAGGTATCCCTCGATCCGCTTCCTGCGTTTCGCGGTGATGTTCTTCCACCCGTATTCCCGGCGCACCTTGTCCAACGGTACCGCGATGATTCCGAAAAATCCGGAATCCCACGGGCAGCTGAACGGCGAGGTGGATATTGTAATGCCGCCATGGTCGTAGAGGTAGACCGGCAGGGCGATATATTCCTTCAGGAACGATTCCCGGAAATTTCGATATGCCCTTCAAAAACCTTGTCGATATCGAAGTGGTCATCAAACTCCTTCTCCGGGCGGTAGCGACGATGTGCCGTATAAAGCGTACCGAGATTGTCATACGCTTCACGCGGGCTTCGGGCGTCATCATCATAATAGATGTTGATGCGATACCCGTTATATTTGATTTGATTATATAGATTCATTTGCCTGGGTATTATGTTTTGTTACAAAGTCTTACAAATTGTTCCGTAATCTCGTCCCGCTCGAACTCGTCGCAGTTCAGGTCGAAGAATATACCCGAAGCCGCGAGCATGTCACGGGCTTCTCCGTAGGTAAGGTCGTTCCTGTGCCTGTATCTGTCCACCATATCCCGATGTTCGGCTTCCGCCCGGTCGTGCAGCCTCATTTTATACTGCCTGTACCATGCGGGGAACTGTTCCTTGGAAACCATATGTTCCAGCTGCAAGTCCCGGTATCTTCCCGGTGCCAGCAGGATGTGGCTGTCAATGTAGGACTTCGCCTCGGCTATGATTCCCTCCCTGGTGAAGACGGTGGGAGCGTGCCGTGAAATGCACCCATCCACCATGCAACGGGTGTTCGATTTCAATCTGCACACCCTGCCTCCTGACATGTACCACGATATAGGCGGTCTGGCCGGGGAACATATCGTCCTTGAGGCTCACTTCCCGGCAGGCCGGCGGGTCAACATGGATGTAGTGGTCCTGCCTTGCGCCCTCGAGGAACCTTTCAAGCTGCCGCATCGACTGGCAGTAGATGAATGTCCCCACGCGGCACTGGCCTCGGCGGATGTCGCCGTAATAGTACTTTCTTGCCCTTGCTCCGGTAATGCGGGACTCGTCCGATGCCTCGAAATAGCTCCGGTAGGTATCGTCCGTACGGCAGAAATCATATATTTCCTGAAAAGTCCTTGTTTTCATTTGTTACTCCTTTTTATGTATTGTCTTCTTCCGGCGGGGGAAATTCCCCCGTCCTGTAAAATATCTCTCCGAGACGGTCAGCCTGTTCCGCCAGACCTCTCTTCCGGACAGCCGACACGGCATCGCATGCGGCCTTTTCGTACATGCCCAGCAGTACCGCCTCGGGCAGGCGTTTCGTCCGCCACACCTCCTGTGCGGTGGCGAGCATCTCCACCTCGCAGCCCAGATGGGCGGCTGTGAGGATAATGACGGCATTGCCGATAAAGTTCGGTATGCGTTCTTCCTGTTGTTCTCCTTTCATTGTTCCGTGCCTTTAATCCGTTTCGAACTCGTCTTCATAGACCTCGATCTCCTTCCCGCTCTCGCAGATGCGTACCAGCCAGGTGTATTGGAGCCGTTCCAACAGCTCTATACGGCGATAGCCCTTGTAGGGCACTTTCAGCGTTGCAATGTCTCCCGGTTTCATGTCAGGCGGGTATTTCAAACTGGACATGGAAATGGAATTCGCTTATCAGGCTGCAGATCTGCGGTACTGATTTAGGATCCTCCGTAAGGGTAGAAGATGGTCCGGCAACGTGTCAGGCATCGGATACCCTGTTTTCGTAACCGGTACAGCAGGTAGGCCCTGCGTCGTAGTTGTTTCTTGCTCATCGTATAAAGGATTATGTCGTTTTGATTAGAATAGCGGTGTGGTCGTCAAACAGGGGCATCTCTTTACGTTTTCGATGTAATGCCTCCATTGAAAGATGCTCATCTTGTGTTAACAGGGATGAGCATCATTTCAATGGAGGGAGTACTAATTTATTCTGACCCGCCACACCGTGCCGCCTACCGGGCGGATGGAGATGACGGCCTATTTCTTACGCCATGCCGCCATCTTCTTTTTGATGTTGATATTGTTGTCCGCCAGCATTTTTTTCAGGACTGCCAGCAACCGCCAGCCTTCTCCGTTTTTATACTCTTCCGCCTTGCTGACAGGAACGCCAGTGACTGGTACTTGTCCAGACGCCGACCCCGGTCATTGACAGCCGTGCAACCGTGGAAACGAATCAGGTTCTGCATGGTAAAGAACGCCCCGGCTCCCTTATAGGCATCCATCCATGCCTTGCTTTGAGGAGTGCCCCATGCAGCCGGATACGACGGTCATTGAACTGTCTGACCGCGTTGTAAAGCTGTGTGGCGTCCAACGCGTGCCTGATGTGGGTTATCGCGATGGAAAGCGGGTAGTACAGTTTGGATTGCAGGTCCTCCACGAAAATATTACGGCCGTGTATACGCTTGTAGGGAACTCCCTTGCATTTTCTTGTTTCCAGGTTGCCCACGTGTTTTTTCAGCGCGTTGACATAGTCGCTCGCGATGGCCAAAACCACATCACGGTTGAACCAGCGGTTTCTCTCGGCAAAACCCGTGATGTCCTTGTGTTCCATCTTCATCTGGGCGTGCAGCTCGTTCAAGAGCATTTTCCACTGGTAATCATAGCCTTTCCGGTGAATCATCTCGGTCACCCCTGCCGGCTCTTTTTCACGGTAATGCGTGTATGACATCATATGGAACATTTGTGCCATGACCCACCGGCGGAAGAGTCGGTTGTTGGGAACGGTACCCTGTGCCATGATGCTGCCGAATATCGGGTCGTTGTCATCCAGGATGGTAAGTTTCCCGTCTTTGTTGGAGCGATATACTCGCCGCCCTCGGCTCCCTGCATGGCGAACAGGCAGCTCACGTCCACACCGGCACCGCGGAGTGCCTCGATACGCTCCCGCGCCCCTTTGGGAAGTCCGGCGGGAGAATTATGGCCGGCCACCACCGGATAGACGGTGCCCAAATCCGAATTCTTGCCGATAACGGTGCCCGTGGCGGCAAATTCCTTGTCCGCGATGGCGAATTCCGTGCCGCATCCGGGGCACAGGACTTTTGTTTCTTGTTTCTTTCTGCTCATTGTGAATTTGTTAATAGTTGATTACTTCCGGGTTCCACCCATTTTCTGAGTATCACCAGGTCCTTGTCTTTTTCGCTTTGCCAGAACCATTTGCCCATCGTTTCGGGATTCCATGTGAACCCGCCTATAATCCGGCAGAGGATATAGAATTCCAGCTCGAATTGCGCGGTATCCCGGTGTTGCCCGTACAGCATGTCCCCGTCCTCGAGGTCACTTTCGGGCAATGCCATGAAATACCGGCGGGACTTGCTCTGGCTGCGCTCCGATGGTATCGAATGTTTATAGCGGCGGTACAGCTCCTCCACATCCGTGAAAAAATCCCCGCAGCCGTACTCCGGCAACCACGGAGCGCCATCATACCTGCCGTTCCGTATCATGTGTCTCCCGTTTACTTTTAAACTTCTGGACTGGAAATCAATCCGGAATTTGCGCCGTTCTCTATGGCGGTGACGGTTTCTCGGTAAATATCTTCCATTTTCTCACCTGTTTACAATTAATGGCACTCAAACCCCTAGCGCGTATCTTTATAGTCCTGATAAATACAGTAGGACTTCGGTCCTGAACCAGGTAGTTGCCTGGCTCAGGACCAAGCTTGAATACTGTATCTTGAATTTGGGTCCCTCGTGCATATGCGGTCGCGCTACCTTCTGTTCAGGGGACTCATCCGGACGGCACATCCCTTTAAAAACCTGATACGGGCCGCGAGTACAGCTGGAACCTGTGTCATCTGTCGTGTTAGCAGGAGATGACACAGGCTCCAGCCGTGTGAATTGCGGCTCTGTTGAAATCCCGGCCTTGCCCCCTTTGCCCTGTGCTGTTCTTTTGCGGTTCCCGGAATGCCGGCACGTTCCTTTACAGGTCCGATGTCTGCTGTGGCGGAAGCCGGAATGGCGCCGTCGTATAACGTTAGGGATACGACGGCGCGAGACGGGCTTATCGGGGACAGCAGGCTGAATCCATTCCCCCGAACCGCACGTTCCCGTGCTGGAAAAGACTGAAAGTTCTCATAATACCGGCACATGGCTTTATGCTTCCGATGTATCCCGCGTATGGGTCTTCTGCGGAGTCCGAAGGCGACGGTCAGCCGCCTTCAGACTCGGAAAGAAGACGTTGGTACGCGGGATGCCCAAACCTATTCCTTGAACTTTCCCGGTGTGCTCCGGTAACGGGTGCGGGACAGACGGCACATGACTTTAATTTCTCGATACATTACAGGCGCAGCCAGAATCGAGATGGGATTAACCGGGTGTTAGACCGGTTAATCTCGATATGGATTCTGGTTATAAGCCTGTAACGTTGAATAGCCTGCCCGTCCACCCGTTCTGCCGTGTGCCCGGCGTAACTTATAGCGATGCCACCAGCGTGTTGTACACCGCCCGGCTGGTCAGAAGGGCGTTACGCATGCAGCCGACAGTCAGGTAACCCGGTATGTCCCGGTCTGTTTTATCGCGGTTGGCCTTCACGTTGCGTCCCCGTCCCCGGACGATGCAGCCATCCGGTTTGGTTCGGACATATCCCAGACCGCCGATCTTGCACCTGCCCGTCTGAATGGCTCTAAAGCAGTCCATCACGAACTTGTTCAGCTCGTTGAGGTCACTCTTCACATTACAGACCGGCAATACCTGTATCGCCCAGCTGAACTCGCCCTTGTACAGGTAACGGTTCACGGCGTCCACGGCTTTTGCCAGTGTCGTGTCCCGGCAGCGGATTGTCCGCCGCTCGATCTCGTGCTGGAAGGTCTTGATGCGTGATGACGAGAGCGAGACCATGCCGCCCTTGATACTGAATCCTAAGAACTTGAACCAGACATCGGCTGCCAGGTATTCCACTTTCTTGGGATTTAGCTTCATGGATTTATCTTCCAGGCGTTTTTGGAGTGTGTCCATCGCTTTTTCATAATCCTTGCCGATAAAAAGCATATCGTCGGAATACCGGACGTAGTAGCCGTTCATTTGTGACAGTTCCCTGTCTAGGTCGTAGAGCAGTACATCCGCCAGCCAGCTAGCCACAGCACAACCCTGTTTCAAGGATTGATACTTGCTTTGCAACCGGTTATCTTCATCGAAATAGAGGTCCGAGTGGTAATATTTCCTAAGTACGTCTATCAGGGCAGACTGGCCGTGTTTGGCTCCACCTTGTCGAACGCCTCGTCGATGAACCGTATCGGAACACTGTCGAAGTATTTGGAAAGGTCGGACTTCCAGCCCAGACAGCCGCTATTGCCGGTTTCTGTCATCCGGTGGCTGACTTCCGTAACTACCTTGCCGCACCCTATACCGGTCTGGTAGGACTTGCACGAAGAGTGCAGCATCTCCGGCATCAACTCGAAGAGCAGGTCGTTGGCGATACCCAGTACTACGCGGTCCATCGGCTCGTTTACGTACACTGTGCGGAACTCACCGTTGTCCTTGGGTATCTGCGCCGTGTGGGGAGGGGAAATCTCGTACTTTCCCCGGCGCATGGCATAGGCCATCGCCATACGGGTATGCTCGTCGGTCAGCCGAATAAGTTGGTCTTTCCTAATGTCTTTCAGCACGCCTTTCTCAATGGCCTTCGTCCACTGGCCTATGTCGAAGAACATTTGCAATATCTTGTCTTCATTCATAGCACTCAAAACTTTTTTGGGAAAGGATAAAATTCAGTATGTCCATGCCGGATTCTACGTCACATTCCTGCTCGTACTCCTCGCCCGTGTAGTAACTGTAACCCATGATGAAGATTTTCCCGTCTTTCCGGAGCGACGCGTTCGTGATGACCAGTTCCACGGGGTCACGGTCCACAACATGGAGATAGGTCGAGGATTGTTCACCGTTGTCATCAAGGCTGCCGCCACACTCGGAAAGCAGCTCCACGGACAGGGCGTAACATTTTTCATTCAGGGCTTTCTCCGCCACGTGATGGTTGTTCATCTCTTCCGTAAGTGTTCGGATGCGGTCACCGCGTCTCTGCTCGGGAACCGGTTCGAAAGCGGTTTCGAACATCCAGACAGGCATCCATTTATGGAAGACGGCGGGTCCCAAGCGGCATATGTAAACTTCATCGTTCTCTTTCTCCGTCTCCGGGATATCCATTCCCGAGGCTCGTGCTGCCGCTACGCTCATGCGCTCGAAACCGCCGAGGCAGGAAGGTGCCGACTTCAAACGGTAGGGACGGATGTTTCCTACAGGGACACCCATTGACATAAGTAGCATCCCCTTAAAAGTGTCGGTAACGGGAGTGGTTTGCTGTTTGTTCATTCTTTTATTCATTTTCTGGTCTTTGTACATACATTATGATTTCTCACGCATCCTCCGCAAGGGCCACAAGCCGCTCTTCCGGCAGCAGGAACTCCTCGTCCGTGAAGTAATAGCAGATTTTCCGGTCCACGGCCTCCGCCTCGTCCGATATGGGTGCGCCGTCTTTGCCGACCAGCACGTCTTGCAGACCCGTTACAGAGACTAGGGTTTTGTATTCCCCGCCCGTTCCACGGAACAGCGTCAGTTCCCTGACAAAATATTCCCTGTCATTCCATGTGATAATCTCAAACATTTCCTCACTTCCGGGAACAGCCGGCACAGGACCGGAAACAGTTTGCAGGCATCGCTCCGGAGCATCAGGAAGACACATTCCATCAGGCATAGTCCGGCATCTTTGAGCATGGGCAGCAATACGTCCGTGCCTGCTCCGTTTGCCTCTGCCACTATCAGGGCTTTCCAGTATCCTTCCTGGAATGAGTCCGTCCAAGGGATGAGTTCGGCTGCCCTGACGGAATAGGAAACCGCGATTTCTTCCGGATTGTCCTCGTCCGTGGAAATCAGTCCTATTTTCGTGTCATCTTCGACAGGCTCCTTTACCGGCAGGCAGACTTTCATTTTCCGGAACGTGTCCGTGTCCTCGTCCGCCCAGTTGACAAAGCCGCCGAATCTTATAAAATCATATCTGCTCATTTGTCATTATTGTTTATTGTTATTTACCTTACAATTCTTCCGGTTCTCCATCGTTGATACTCCGGTAGAAACGGTCTCCGTCCGCCCACTTCTTGGCGGTGATAGCCAGCTCGAAAGCTTCCTCTATGGAAAGGCCGTCGGCGGGAAGGGCATCAAGGAGTTCTCCCATGCATACGTCATTCTCGCGATACTCTTTCTGCACCTTTCCGAGTGTCATTCTGCCCTTGTCCGTCTTTTTACGCCACAAAAGCATCTGTTGTATCCAATTTTTCATGCGATTCTTTTATTAAAGGAAATCCTTGGCATAACTGCGGGCTTCATTGAAAGTGTTGAAGCCGATTCCACTCATGCAAGAGATTGCCCAGTATCTTAATTTCCTGCTTTCGGCACGGGCAAGATAGATTTGCCCGATACAAATCCCGTCTTTGAGAATGTCATGCCGCTTGTCTTTTGTAATCCGTACCATGTTCCGACATTCACTTGTCCATTTTCCAAAATCCGTAATCGGACCCGTCACCGAGATGAGCACCGAAATAGTACCCCTCCGGTGAGTAACTATCGAGCGTGTCGAACAGCGATTCCAGCAATCCCGCCGCGTCATCGCTGTTCCACCAGTCTGCTTCTTTGTCCTCCATGGCATGGGCGGGGATGGCATTCATCACCTGCACGTACTCCGGTGTGTCACGGATAACGTCCAAGAACGCCGGAATCAGGTCCTGCGTGCGCATCGTGCGTGGGAGATACTCTCTCCCGGCACGGCATGGAGGCGGTTTTGTGTCCTCTCGTCTATGAACATGGCATTTAGATAAAGGGCAGACGGGTATCTTCCAGCATGGAGGCCAGCATTTGACACATCTCGTATGAAGCACGGTTGCGGTCGTCAATGCAGCGTGAATCACGCCCTGCCATAGCGGTAATGGAAGCCTTTACCGTTCTGAAGAATGTCTGTTCCAGTGTCTTGTGGAAATAAGGAAGAGCCTGGGCGAAACGTTCGGACTTGAATCCCAAATCGTTCATGGCGTATTCCAGCTGTTTGGCCGCCTTGTACTCGCGGCTGTTCTCCAGGCTTTCCGGAATATCACCGAACTGTGCGGTCCGGAGCTGGCGTTCCAGTTCGATGACGGCCACCGAAAGCAACAGCTTGATGGCTTCCGGGTTGCCGATACCGTGTTTCTGCCCGTCAGCGGTATGGAACTCGATCAGGTTTACACTGTTATTCTCTTGTAATTCTTTGTAGCATGCGAGGGTCTTGCTGAGCGCTTTTGCTTTCTCTTTATCCATAATTTTATCTGATTTGATTGTTATTGCACACAAGTACGTCCCCAACGATGAAGTCTTTCGACGCCGGGTGATGAGCACGGAATATCCTGCTCGCTTCAAGATTGAGGGACAGAGGGATAAGTTTGCCTTCCTCGTTGACGACCATTGTCGTGCTCCCGTCCAGTTCCACCAGTTCGATGTAGCCGCCGACAATCGCCTGCATCTCCTCCAGCGTGAAGTCTGAGCCATTGGCTGGCTGCACGGGTTGGCGTGTTCCGTCCGTTTTGATGATTTCTGTCATAGTTGCTTTGAAATTTTAAGATTCATGACTCGCCAGTATATCCAAAATCTGTTGCAAAGGGAATTTTTCAGTATAGAATCGCTCGTCGGTATGTTTGCCGTACGCCCGGTATCTGGCTTCCCCGTTTGCAAATACCGCCAAGATATGGCTGACCAGCACATTGTCCGGCGGAACCAACCTTTCCAGTTCCGTTTCGGTCAGTTCCACGAAGCACCAGTTATTGTCTTCCGGCAAGTCCTCGCTGCCAGTATCCCGTCCTCGTCCGCTGGTAAAAACCAACCGATATGTCATAAAAGTTCAAAGACTGGAAACTGATGTCATCCTTGAATGGCTTGACGGCTTCCAGCCTGCCGGACTGTGTCTGTCTCCACTCTTTTGACAGGTACACGATTGCAAAGTCGCAGCAATCCCATGCACTGTCAGTTCCTGCCTTGAGCAGGAGGTATGGGGTAGGTTCATTTGAGATTTTCATCGTATTTCCCTCCTTTTATGCCACGCGTGATACCGTTTCACGGTGCGTAGCTGGTTAATGATATGGCCAAAAAGCTCGCGTGAATAGATGCGGTAATGGAACACAGCCGAATACTCGCATACATTGCCGTGAAAGTCCACGTGGGAGCGGTCATCCGCAAAGTCGAACAAGTCGCCCTGGATTTCCAGCGTGTATTTGTTCTTCCGTAGCCAGTCAAAAAACTCGAAGATGTCCTTCTTTTGGGAGTAGAAAGTGCAGTATTCGTAGCGGTTTCCGCGCAGGTTCCTCAGCAATGCCGCCATCTCGTTCCGTTCCCGGCGGTCGCCAAATTCGGATCCCGTCCGAGTGGCGAGGTTCTTCAGGAAATATATTTTACCTCCATACTCGAAATAGTACGGTATGTAGGTGACCGTCTTTTTGTACCAATTGACATATTTGACAAAGGAAGCCTTCTTGACGATGGCGGGATGCAGGTTTACTTTCTCCATGTGTTCCCGAATCTGGCGGTAGATTTCCGCATTGGAAAGACGTATGGGACGTTCCGCCCGGAAATACCTGCCGTCCGACTCGAAACAGAGCGCGTACAGGTTTCGGTAATACGGTTCCCCGACAAAGAACCAGTCGCTCTGCATGCGGGCCGGAGGCAGGCATTCCAGCAGTTCGTAATAACGTTCCTCCGTAATTTCATGGAAGGGCTTGCAAAGTGCCCGGGTATAACGCTTCACAAGCAGTGTCATGCGTACCGGTGATACAGCGACCAGGTACGGGTTCTTCTCCCTTTCGCGCAGTGCTTCCAGCGTCTCGCCGCCGTAGTCGCTGTGCATGTCATCCGACATCGACGTGAGGCATGTCCCGTCGAAATAACGTGAATCGATGATGTATCTCATGGGCACTGGATTAAATGGTTATTTTCAACACCTGACCGGCGGCATATTCGGCATTGCGGGTGAGCTGGCGCTGCCATGCCTGGTTGCGTGGCGCCCACTTGAAAGCGTTACGCTTCAAGGTTGTACGCATATCGGTATCGGGTATTTTGTCGAAGAGGATTTGCAGGCGGTCTTCTTCGAAGTTGTAGACCACCTTGCCGCCATCGAACGGAATCTCACGATTTTCACGGCTTGCCCGTTCCTGCTGCTTTTCCCGCACCTTGCGGACGAGTTCGGGATACTTGAAGATTGAATGGCGTGCCGTGACGACAGGTTTCTTGACTTTGTCGTTCCACTCTCGCAGACGAGCGACGGCACGGTCGATGATTTCCACGTTGCCATGGTTGACATAGGTGGAGAGTCGCCCGGCGAGGTTGCTGACGAAGAGAGCCCGGCTATAGCTCGTGCCGTACCCGTATCGATACCGTGAATGGTCGAGGCGGCATCGTCGATAAAGGCTTTGACCTTCTGCCACTCCTCCTCGAGACGCTGTTCTTCGGGCTTGGCCGCTTCGGTAGCCTTGCGAATCGCTTCGAGTGCACGTTCTCGCCATTCCCGGAACGCCGTGACGCTCTTGGCGTGGCTGTTGCAGGCCTTTTCGTTGCGGCCCGTGTTGAAGCGTGCAGGTCCCGTAATCATCGCGCTGGCACAACGGCTGTTGGCGGCGATCATGGCAGAGAAATAGCGTTTGTAGTTTTCCATGTAACGTTCCCGCTGCTGCTCGGGCATCGACTGCAAATCCTCGTGCAGTTCCTTTTCGTGCGAGGCGATGTCTGACTCACCCCGCTCGTCGGGTGAGAAGGAGGTGAGGTTGTAGGAGCTGCACGCCTGCTTGAAATATTCTTCCAGATAGCCGGGTGCGCCACTTCCACAACTTCCCAGTCCTTGAAGTCCGCCGGGGCGAGGATTTCTTCCTTGCCCGGATTCCCTACAAGATGGGAATAGCTGCAATACCCGTGTCTCTTTCCCCTGAAAAGAAACGCTACCGGTTCGCTTTCCGGGGCATCCACACGCCGCACCATGGTCACACGATGGGCATTTTCCTTTGTCAATAATGTTGTTTCCATACCTTTCTTCTTGATTTCGTTATTTGATTGTTTCCGATTTTTATTGTTGCTTCATCCGGGCGGCATGGTCCATTACAGAGGCGAACCCCACCTCGATACCTATCTGGTATCCGCCTTGATAGTCGATTCCAGCTCCGCCTCGCTTTCGATCAGGGATTCCGAATCATCGGCATAAAGCCTGTACAGGGAGAATACGTCTGCCTCCCATAGCTTCCGGGCATTTTCCGCCGATACAAGCAGCCACACGAAACCGTCCTCACGGGTTACCTTGACGGCGGCTTCGCTATGGCTCAGAGTCCGCCACTCCTTGATGTCCAGTGCCACCCTCCACACGATATACATCAGCGCATCGTGGCGGCTTTTAATATCAGGGGAATCGCACAGGCGGCTGGCCACATCTTTGAGTGTCCGGAAAGAGTCCGCCATGAACTGCTCCACGACATACGGCTTTTCGGCAATGGCGGAACAGGCATCGTCCGCCCTGCCTGATTCCGGAACGGTCTGAATATCCTCCTCTTCAAGGAAGATTTCACGGTGCAGGTAGTCCAAGTAGTAATATGATTTCATTCCGCTTATTCTTTGGGGGTGAAAGTGATTCTCGTGTGCCCGTCATAACCGAAGGACGGTTTCAGGCCGAAGGCTTCGGCATCACTGCTGATGCAGCAGATGTCCCAAATCTCCAACCCTCCGGCGCAGGTTATGACGGTATTGTTTTCAGATATTTGCGGCGACTTGTCTTTCAATGCAGCCCCGCCGCAGATGCCGCGTAGAATAACACCACGCTGGTGGGTAGTAAGTTCTTTCGTTTCCATAGACCTAATCTTTTGCTTTTACACCGAACATGTTCTCCATTGTACTGGCGAGGGCTTCCTTGAAACCGTCGCTTACGCCCCAGTATTCAAGTAACCCGTTGCCGATGACCTGCATCTGTTTGTCGGTGGCATATCGCCATCATACCCGTATTCCTTGAGCAGGGCACGGCTGATGATGACACCTTTTATCTCGTTGATTCTATGTTCCTCTCCCATAGCCGTTAATACATCTTTACCCGCAGACCAGATATCTGCTTTCTCGTTATTTCTGTCATTTTCTTTATCCGTTTATAAAAGCATAGGGCATTCCGCCCCCATAGTTGTTATTAATTCATATTATTTTGCATGATTTTTTCCGGAACACTATCCGGCATAGATGTACTTGAGCTTGGGCACTCCGTTCTGGGAGCACGGTGAAGGCGTTTTCTTCCAACCTGCACGTCCTTTGCCTTTGGCC
>ENA-OQCS01000251-OQCS01000251.1-human-gut-metagenome-genome-assembly--contig:-NODE-251-length-29212-cov-8.265945_pt1 | contig 29212 bp, 41 predicted proteins | sample MGYA00242757_ERZ504575 | MGnify/ENA primary metagenome ERZ504575 (study PRJEB26092, sample SAMD00036297) | human gut metagenome | host: Homo sapiens | study: EMG produced TPA metagenomics assembly of... | reverse complement strand
GTGTGTTCCGGAGCATCTTTTTTTCTTTCTGGTAATAGCTGATCTTATCTGCAAGCATCTGGTTATAGATAAAGCGGCTGCAGCCGATTGTTTGCTCTATCTGAACTCTCTGCTCTTTATTTGGATAGATCCTTATTTTTACGGCGCGGTTCATTCTTCTCACCCTGGCTTTCTATATACTGCCGTATCGTTTCAATCGTTGCTCCACCTGCACTGAGCAGGCCGAAGATCTGACCCCAGAATGCATCTTTCATGGTCTAACTCCATTATATTTATCGTCCTTTTTCTTATATCGACGGATATGTATTTATGAACTAATTGTTCTTTTTCAGTATACTACATCAGGGAAGGGAGAACGAGTGTTTCTTTTATACTATAGAGATTTTTTTTGAGCAGATATGCTCAGATGTGCAATTCATCTCACCACCTGAAGAGGTGGGAGAATTCTTGCTACATTTGTTAAAATTTATTCTTCTCAGTGGCCTTAATATATAGTTTATCAAAATATAGAAGAAATGGATATATATTTTCTTTTAATATTTTTCTAAAAAAGCTTTATTTTATCACTCTTCAGTCACCGGACGCATCATGGAAAGCAGCTCCTTCCGGTAATGATCGGCCTTTTCCTGATTGCCTTGTTCTTTCCGTACCATCTTTGTGATTCCCGGATACTGTCCCGGGAAGCTTTCCAGCATGATACCATCTCCATAGATTAGGTAAACATCTCCGTCTGTCATATCTTCCTCTGTCAGCTTCTTTCCATTCTCATCCGTAAGCTTATCCGGTATCGTTCCGGAGAAAATCGTGTCCGTGTCCAGATCCGCAAAATACCAGCTGTTATCATCTGTATGAAAATACACTGCTGTCATCGGCTTTTCCCCGCATCCCGCCAGACAGAACATAACAAGTACCGCCAGCATCACGATCCATTTTTTCATTATTCCACCTCCTAGTCTCTGTCAGTATTTGATTATTTCGACTTCGTACCGTACTAGCACCATGAAAAACATTAATATTACTGACTTCTACAATGTTTTTTATCTGGCACTACCATTAGTGGGAGATTTTTGATATAAATTTAATTGATCGTTGAAGTACTTCCATAACCTGATCAATCACTTCCACAATTCTCTGTATATCCATATTTTCTTTTACATCAGAACTATCATTCACGTTCAAACCATCTTGCCAGTCCTGGACAATAGATACTGCCGGGATATTCACTAATGCAAACGGATAATGGTCACTGTTGGTTGCCATTGTCAGGAAAAATCTGTCACTGGGTGTAAATAGTTCTGACATACTGTTTTTATTTAATTCTGCCAGTTTTTTCAATCCCTCATCATCATATTCCGCATTGTCTGGTCTTTTGTTTCCTTCGATCATCGCCATATAACCCAGATCACTTTTTTCTGCAATAGTATCAATATTTATTACTCCGATGATCTGTTTCCGCTCGTCCTCCGTCAGCTTACCAACATACCATCTTGAACCCAGCATATATTTCTCTTCGCCCGAGAACAGGATGAATTTTATATTATACGGCATCTCTGTATCTTTTAAAATCCTTGCCAGTTCAAGCACTGCTGCCACTCCGGAACCGTTATCATTGGCGCCCACCGAATCTTCTGCACTGTCATAATGGGCACTTATGATCAGATTTTTTGTAGTATCAATGGATGAGTTTTTTGTCACAATGATATTTTCACCAATGCCGTCAACAATTGCATCCTCGCTGTTGATGCCAGAAACACATCCGCCTGCGAGGAATGCCTTATTGCATTCTCATTGTTTTCATCGTTATATTCGAATTTCTGGTATTCTATATTGTCATATCCCAGATTGCCAAAATATTCACTAATATATTCTTTTACATTCTGTATTGCATCAGAATTTATTGGACGCGGTTCAGAAGTGATTTCATCGATGATCTGTTCAATATTCTGTTCCAAAGGCTCTATTATTGTACCGTTCTGGGTAACACTCTCCGTCATTGTCTGAATTGGTGCTATTAATGATATAACCATAATTAAGGCAATTGTAATTTTTTTCATTTGTGAGCTCCCTCATTTTACCAAGTATTAATCAGTATCTTTTATCCAATAACTTTCCATGCAGAACCATAGGCTACAACGAAAGCTTTTTTTCATACCATAAACATTATCATGTGATATACTTCTGCCAATTAAATCTCAGATTTTGAAAAAGGGACAGACATTGATAAATTTACTTAGTTCCATTCTGGGCTATGCACGGAACATTACAACCACATGATCAAAAGGCGGTAAATCTGATATTCTAAATGTACATTGTGATCCTTTTTTAACAAAATTAGCTTTTTTATCATTTATGTTATCAACTGATACTATTATACCATGAACTGCATCACCAACCAAGTGTTCTTTTTTGCTTTTACAGCGTTCGTGCAGTGCTTTTACAATTCATTGCACATCTGTAAAGGAAAGAGACTTCTTGCTATATATTATGTTAAATTCCTGAAAGTATTTTCTTTGCGTTCTCCAGGTTATTTTTTCCATTTATTTTTAGATATACTTACTGATTTCAGAAGGCTCTCCTATTTCTCTACAAAGATCCTGTACCTGGGAAATGGGTATGTAGATTTTCCTGGAACCTCCGTTTCTCTGGCTTTCTTAATGCCCTCGGCTGTGGCTTCTATCACGACAAATTCTTTTTCATTAGAGTTTAAAAGGACATCAATGTGCTGGCAGCAGTAACTTTCGCTGTTCTGCCTGTCAGGATAAAAGAACTTGTCTACGGAAATGTCTAGCAAGGTGACGATTTGGTAAAAGGTATTCAGGTTTGATTATGAGGACGATACGCAGTTTTATGTTTTAGTAGTATTTTATTCTACATACCCGATGACAACATTGATAGATTGAAAGAATGGCGTTAAAATAAACGCGGATAAAATTTGAGACTCCATAATAGATACATATTTCTCTGCTATATTTGAAAAATTGGAGGTGGAACAATGCAGAAGATTTTAATTGTTGAGGACGATATTGACATTTAGGATATATTAAAGAACCATCTGATTGATGCGGGATATGAAGTCACTGTTGCTTCTGACGGTGTGGCGGGCATTGCAATGTTTGGGGATACCATCGACCTTGTGCTGTTAGACATCATGCTCCCTAAAATCGACGGTTATGGTGTATGTGAGGTCATTCGTAAGCGGTCACAAGTCCCTATTATTATGCTTACTGCGCTTTCGGATGAAGAAAACCAGTTGCGGGGTTTTGAACAGCAGATTGACGATTACATTCCAAAGCCCTTTTCGCCTAAAATCCTGCTGTGCAAAATTGCGGCTATTCTTCGCCGTAGGACTGTGGAAAATCAAAATCAATCCCTGCTTACTTATAAAGAGCTGAGTATGGACGTTGACGGATTCCATGTATATCAAGGCGGAAACGAGGTTGTTTTAACCAGTAAAGAGTTTGCGCTTCTTAGGCTTATGCTTGAAAATCAGGGAAAGGTCTTTACTCGGCAAATGCTGCTTGACCGATTGTGGGCGGACGATTTGGATGTCGAAGATCGGATCGTTGACAGTCACATAAAGAACATTCGCAAAAAATTAAATGCTGACTATATAAAAACAATCAGAGGAGTGGGATACAGAATTGACAAAGTACATTAAGCAACGTTTATCCGTTAAGATTTTTATAATTACATTTTTTCTACTGGGTGCGGCTTGCGGCGGAACATATTTTTTCATTTCAAAGCTGTTACCTGCGACATACTCCAATTTGATAAATGCGTCCACAGAGAAAGCCGCTATGCACCTTGTTGAGCAAATGACAGCTTTTGACAATATATCTGATTGTGAAAATAATATATCTAATTTTTCAAAGGAAACAAATACTGCTTTTTGGATTGAGGATAGTAACGGTCGTATGATAGTGCCTTGAAGCAAATATTCCTACCCGTCTTTATTGTGAAGTGGAACAAGCACAGATGGAACGGGCGATTCAAAATATATTGGTAAACGCAACTCACTATTCTCCAAGTGGTAAACTGATTCGTATATCTTTGTCCGAAACGCATGGTACAATTCGTGGTGAAATTGAAAACACAGGTGTCCGTGTGCCTGACGATTCTATTCCACATTTGTTTGAAGCCTTCTACCGAGCAGATACATCTCGTAACCGTAATTCCGGCGGAAGCGGATTAGGGCTTTATATTGTTGGCAAAATCATGGAAATGCACCAAGCAAAGTACGGCATTTCAAATACAAACAATGGTGTACTGTTTTGGTTTGAATTGCCTTGCAGGCAGCCGATAGACAACTCCATCTAAAATCCATAATCCTTGCAAATTATATCCAAGTTGCTTTGTTATATTATAGCTGTCCTCAAGAGGGTAGCTACAATTTTTAGAAAGTGAGGTTTTATCAATGAAGAACAAAAAAATTTGGTCAATAGGACTGTGTGGAGCAATCTGTTTAAGCATTGCAGGAGTTACTTATGCAAGTTATGCAAGTGCATTGGCTTCGGATACACCAAAGGTTTCAACATCCGAAACAGGAAACACATCCAGTGCAGATATTCTCTATCAGGATACAGACGGTGGACAAATCAGCGTTGACGGTAAAAATTGGGTTGCCGAGGCAGATTATGAGAAGAACAATGCAGCACCAGATGTGCAGTGGTGGACAGCTGATGAATATGAGGCGTGGATGAACGAACAGAAAAAAGAAATGGAATCTTTGATTGGAACCGGAGATGGTTGGTATGATGGGGAAGGCGTATTCCATGAATTTACACAGGAAAGCGTAGCTGCTATGATGGACAGCTATAAAGGAACTCTGGAAAGTATCAAAAAAGGAGTATTGTATTCCAAAGACAACGGTGACGGCGATACCTACTCCATGATTCCACCTACTGAAGATGTAGTTTCCTCTTATAGTGTTGATGTAACAAAAGATAACGGAAAAACAGTACACATTGGAGATTATTCCACAGTTGAGGAATTAGACAAAGCCATTTCTGATGCAGTTAAAAATGGTCAGCTCACACAAAAAGAAGCGGACGCCGTTCACCAATAATAACCAAACCATTCTGCCGCACGACGGCAAAAGAAAAAAAACCGTCGTACAGCAGACAAATTGATACACCCATTTAAAGCAGCGGCATTGATTTTCAGATCCACTGTACCAAACGGGCAAAAAGCAAGAACTGCCCGGGTTGCGGAAAAATCCACAAAGAAGAATTTGAGCAATTCATTTTCTCTGCCATGCAGGAGAAGTTCAAAGACTTTCAGATACTCCACAGCAGGGAGGAAAAAGTCAATCCAAAACTGACCGCCTATCAAGTGGAGCTGGTACAGGTGGAAGCAGAAATTGAAAAGCTGCTGGATACGCTGACCAGGCCAATGCGACTTTGCTTGCCTATGGCAACAAAAAAATTTGAAGAACCGGACACCCGCCGCCAGACCATTTCGAAGGCGATCGCCGAATTGCTATATATTATGTTAAATTCCTGAAAGTATTTTCTTTGCGTTCTCCAGGTTATTCTTTCCATTTATTTTTAGATATATTTTACTGATTTCAGAAGGCTCTCCTATTTCTCTGCAGAGATCCTGTGCCTGGTAGATGGGTATGTAGATTTCGTTGCCTTCTATTACTACAGCGGCTTTACAGGGCATATATGAGGTCTGCGGTTCTCTTGCGGAATTGCCGGATAAAGTGGTAAGATCCTCCGTGGCTTTGGCAGTATCCTTCTCTTTTTCATCCAGGGAATAAAAAATATTCAGGTTTTCACCCATCTCTAAGTATTTTTCCTGTTGCTTTTTTGAAATAGCATGATTATTATAGTCTTTCATATCCTGCAGGGAACCATTTCCCAGCAATAACAACGGCATCTTCCCCAGCTCATTCTGAGTTGGATTTTTTCCAAACGCATTCATATCAATTCCTAAAAAAGTCGTTGTTTCCGTATAATCTTCAATTTTGATGACAACCGGGACTTCTATGACTGGCCAGATTTCTTTTATACCTTTTATCTTCTTCGCTTTCTGCAAGAATCTTCATCATAAGTCAGATCTCCAAGTGGGAGCAACACAGCAAATTGCCGTTTTTCTTCTTTCATACCCGCCAGCAGCATCACTAATAATGTCAATATCAATGACAGCAGAAGTATGACAAATAAGGTAAAGCTGTCTATTTTTTTTCTTTTCAATGAGAGGCCGCCTTTCTCACTTCTTCGAGAAGGATATTTTTCTTATGAAGCTTTCTGACCAGAATCAGGATTATGGAAATAAGCAGTACTGCAACAACTGCAGCTATGGAATACCACCAGTTATTGGTTTTCTCCTGGTCATCTTCAACCTTTAAAGACTTTATCTGGGTTTCTTTGATTTCAGAATCAAATTTTATTTCTTCCTCATATGATTTGCCATCTGCATCCTCATACGTAAGAATTAATTGTCCTGCACATTTTCCTGTTTTTCCTTTTACATATATGTGAAGACTTCCTTGGGATAAATCTCCGGCCTCTATGGTCCCTAAGAATGCAGTATCGTTTGAGCTTAATTCATCAGCCTTTAAGCTGACACTTGCATTGTATATTTTGTCTCTTCCTAGATTCATTGCTTTTACCGGGATCTCTACTGTATCCATAGTGTATAAAACAGATGGAATATCTGAAGCTTCCAGCTTAACACGAACCGGTTGGATGATCTGAAAAGACAGTAATTCTGTACCGGTAGTTGCCGTTGCTTTCGAATCTTCATAATCCAGAGAAAAAGTAATGACAGCCTGGCCAGGATCACAGTTTTCTGTTATAGTAATCATCTGTTCCAAAGTAATTGCTTCACCAGGAGCCAGGACTTGTACATAAAAAGAGTTTTTCTCAAATTCAATTCCTTTGTTCTCTGTAGAAAGGGAAATTTTTAAACCAAATATATTTTGACTGCAGCTTTTATTTCGAAATGTCAGCGACATTTCTGTTGTAGAACCAGCCTCCAGTCGTTGACCCGAAAGATTGCTGTCTTCTAATAATACCTGCGGTTTATGTAATATTTTTTCACTTGATGAGTCTGATGTTGAATTACCTCCTTCCTCACCGCCCGAGTACCCTCCGTTGTCTATAACCGGATCTGTTATCTGCGGGGCGTCACCGTCCTCCGGATTATCACTGTCTATTACAACATGAAAAGGATTCGATTTAGAACCATCACCAAAGTCATCTCCTGATGTAAAATATCCGAATCCGGATTTTCTTTATCGCTATCAGCTTTATCAGGAGTCTTTTCATCCTCTGCCGGAGGTCGGTACTCGGAGGTTCGGTACTCGTAGAATCATCCTCTTTTTCATCAAGGGTTAACGAGTTGTCATTCTCATAAGATACGGACGGATCTGAGTCCGTAAATCCTTCTTCAGCAGATGTAATCTCCGTGTTTTGAGGCTCTGTGGCAAAAACGGTAGCCGGAAGAAATATTATTGTCGTACACAATACTAATACCGTTTTTACAAATAAATTTCTCATTATCAGGCAGTCCTTTCTCTTAAGATTCCTCCATCCATTTCATATACGTGGTCACATAAGATTCTGATGTCCTCTTCATTATGGCTTGCCAGCAAAATGGTTTTTCCTGCTGCTTTTAAATCCAGCAGCAGTTCTCTTATTTCTTCCACGCCATGTTTATCCAGTCCATTAAACGGCTCATCCAAGATCAAAAAAGAGGATCTTCCATAATGGCCTGTGCAATACCAAGGCGTTGACGCATTCCAAGGGAATATTTTCCGACTGGTTTCTTCATGTCCGGATCCAATCCTACCCTTTTTAAGACTATGCGGATATCGGCCTTCGAAATCCGGCCATTCATGTCTGCCAGGATCTCCAGATTTTTAAAGCCCGTATATTGTGTAAGAAAACCGGGAGTCTCGATAATAACTCCAAGACTTTCAGGAAAATCCACATCATGGTCCTATTTTTTTCCAAAATACAAAAATACGCCCGTAGTTACAGGAAGAAACCCACAGATGCATTTCATAAGGACGGTCTTTCCTGAACCGTTATTTCCAACAATCCCATAGACGTTACCTGTTTTCAGGGAAAGATTTACTTCCTGTAACACGATGTCTTCACCGAAACGTTTGGTCACGTGTTCTATTTTTACGCAGGTGTTCTGCATCATTCCACTTGCTCTTTCCAGATCACAGGCCAGATTAAATGTCCCTTCAGATTTCTTCCAATCTTCCATATAAAACACCTCCCAGAATTCCCAGCATTACGAATAAAAACAACAGTAGAAATAGCCAAACTCCTATTTTGTCCGGTCCCCAATTTTCATCAGCCAGTATCCATTCTACTGGATAAAACCATATCTGATTCTTAAAATAGCGGTCATGAAGGATAATTCCGAAATAAAAGCTTACAAAAGGGATTCCATATGCCATGTAAGCAGAATCCCATAAAATCCCGCAGCTTCCACCGAAAGTACTTATGATACTTCCGATAAGTCCTGTCCGAAATGCCTTCATGAGTAAGTCCAGAAGTGCTTCTTTCTGAATAGCACCCTTTATCTCCAGCGGATAGAACACAATAAAATTGATAAAAAGTACCGTTAGTATAGATAACGTCCAGACCATAAAACCAGATACCATAATGGAAAAAACTTTACCTTCGATATACTGTCTGCGAGTCGTTCTGGGAAGTATCTCCTTTAAAAATCCACTTTTATATTCTTGCAGAATGGAATCACTCCATGGCAATACGGCTGCTACCGGAATGGCAAAAGATACTGCCTGACTTTTTAAGGAACCTTCCAGTATACTGATAAAAGTACCACATGTCAGTGCTTTTTTTAAGCTGGGATAAGTCTGTCCAATGGCTATGGAAATGCAGGCTATCAGCCATGCTGCCAGAAAATTCTTATTAAAAAACATACGTTTTGTTTCACCCCACATAGGTTTTCCCCCTTCCGATCATGTCTTTTCTCCAAGAAATTCAAAGGTATATTTTTTCATCCGGTTAATTGCAAAAACTGCAAGAAGAACTAAAATACCCAGAAAAAACATATAGGAATGCGAGATTTTCGGGAGCAATGGATCATAACCCAAGTTATGTTTTCCGTATACTGCCTGGTTCAGAGGACTAATCCAGCAGATTAATACATTTACCTGATACATTTCGTATTTTTCTTTATGTAAAATTGCAGCCAGTACTTTCGGGTCCAATAAAAAGCCAAAAACACTGTAAAGAAGACCAAAAATCATACCCTTAGTCTTCCCTTTATAGAGATTTCCTACAAGGATTACAAAGCTTAAGGTCAGCGAATAACAAAACAGAAGGAAGAAAACCTGCAGCATACAGCCATAGGGTGAGATACTTCCATGACCCTTACTGTAGAAGGGACCTGTAGGTTTTTTCCTAATTCTGAATAACCAAGCATGGCCGCAGTTTCGCTCCACAGGTTACCTGGATAACTCTTTTTCATACACAGCACGGCCGTAAACAGCAGCATCAAAACCGTATATAAAACAGTTACAAAAATAACATAAATGAATTGACCTAAAAGCCATTTCCTCTTTGTTGTCCGGGTCAGCTGGTATGGAGTAATAGGTGTCATCTTTGGCAGGTCAGAAAACATAAGAAGCAAGAGCAGCGAACTGGACAGTACTGCTATCCCATCCCCAAATGTCCAGATAAATGGTTCAATGGCCTGTACCGGTGTATCGTAGGTTTCCATTACAACCATGATTCTGCCTGTAAGCAGGAAACTAAGTACAAATTCTAACAGAAATATAAAAATAACTTTGGGATTGCGTAAAAATCCGAAGAAATTGTACCGTACAATTCCAAATACCTGTCTCATGTCAGTAACCCAGATTCCGGTCTATGATACTGCCATCCACGGCATTAATGGTAAGGAAGCTTTCATTCGGATCTTTACTGGTATTTGATTCTGTTTCTCCGTTATATTCACTTTCTGAAGTCATGCTGCCGAAAAAATCCCAGACGGGGATCAAAATACCTGTGTGTGCGTCAGTAGACGGCTCATATATTCTGGCATAACCAAGAACGATCCGATCAATATTATAGACCCTGGAATTTTCATATTGCATATTATCAGCGTTTGTTACCACCATCATTTTTTTCATAAATTTTCATAACCTCGCTGAATGAAAGAAGATTTAAATTCTCTGTCTTTATTTTACCAATTGTGTAGGGATTTGAATAAGTCATGCTTTCTATGCCATCTTTATCGACATAAAAACAGAGACTTTCATAAGACCATGTTTCCATTGTGCTGTCCATATCTTCCAATGCCCCACCGTCTGCAATTGTCTGAGTTACCGGCACACCATTTATGGTACGTGCATAGTCAATTCTATATCCATTTCCAAAATTACCTGAACTATTATCGCCTTCAAAACTTTTGCACACCGCGTAATTCCAGTTAGAAAACTGTAAATCTGTGATGCCCATTTTTTCAACTTTTTCCTTTACAAGTTTTTTTGCTTCATCCAGGGACAGCCCGATAGATTCTTCTGTGGGTTTTTCTTTCTCTTCAGAATATCCGTAATCACACCACATTGCATCCTCCGGTATTTTTTCCCCACCCTTGTTTGCTGCTTTCTTGATCTTGACTGACAAGGTATCGGAGCCAGTGTAAGATGTTATATAATAGTATTGTGAATCGTCTGGCATCTGTGCAATACAATCGAAAAAATTTCCGGCAACAGGTTTTGCCTCTGTCAGGGTTTTCTTTTCCGGAGCAGTTTCGTATTCCTGTTCCCATGTCTCAATATCTTCATAGATATCATAGACATAATTACCATCATCATCTGTTCCATAGTTATACGGATCCAGGTTTCCGGTTGCAACGTCTTCTTTTAGTTCATCCAGAGTTTTTTTAATTTCATCTTTTGTCTTCACATAATAACTATCCATGGTATAAGTTTTGCCTCTGAGAAGAATGCGTTTGTAATACGGTCTAGAAGCTCCTGGGTAACTTCTGCCGCAGTGACAGAAATAGCAGATATCTTTTCCACTTCCGGAATTTCTACGCTTGCATCTGTATTTACCACGAGCTTGGCACTGTCATCTTCCACATGGCTTTTATAATTTTGAGGAGCATCAATGAGATTCCTGATGGTTGTCTTTGACTCTGAACCGTCATCGTTCTTGCTTTCAGATGCTTCTCCTTTAGAACCGCTAACATCATCCGCTTCCGTATAAGCATCTACAGCCTTGCTCCCCTTCGGCTTTACCAAAGAAGAATCCGGGGTCTGTGCGCATCCTGTAAACATTCCAATACAAAGCACTATTCCTGCAAACTTTTTTATGTTTTTTCTCATTTCTGGTAATATCTCCTTTCTAAGGTTGTTATAAGTATATCATCGAGCATTACACCAAATCTTTCGCGATTTGTAACTGATATGTAAACGTTAGTGTGATTACCAGAAAACAGAGACGGTAGTTCCTTTTCCCGGATTGCTTTCAATCTTCAGTTGGAAATCGTGCAGTTCTATAATTTTCTGACATAAAGAAAGACCGAGCCCTACACTTCCTTTTGCCCTGGAACGAGATTTGTCTACCATATAAAATGGTTCCGTCACCATTTCCAGATCCTCTTTCGGTATTCCCTTTCCAAAATCCTGAACCATCAGATGGTCTGGGGTTGCCTCAAGCACAATTTTAGATTCTTTCCTGGAAGCTTTGACTGCATTATCAATTAGATTTGTCACTACACTTATCATTAAGTCCTGATCAAACTTCTTTACCAATTTTTTGGTTCACAAAATACATCAAGAGAGATGTTTTTTTCTTGAAGCCTGCAATCAATGAGTTCTTTTACTTCTTTCAGGAAGTTATCCACCTGTATTTCAGCTGGATTGAATGAGTCTTCCGAAGCTTCGTAGAGTCCGGTTAATTCCAGCATTTTCATAGAAAGTCTTGAAAGCCTGCGACATTCATTTTCAATATAAATCAGAGCCTTCTCCTGCCTTTCCGGAGTCAGGCGCACAGTAAGCAATGTATCTGCATAGCCTATGATTGCAGTCATTGGGGTCTTCAGCTCATGAGCCAGACTTCCAATAAGCTGTTTTTGTGTCCGGTTTATGTTAGAAAGACTTTCAATTTGTTCTTTTATTTTACCTGTCATAAAATTAAAGGTTGCACCTACCTGCGCAAGTTCTGTATTGCCCTCTGACGGTACTTTAAAATCATAAATACCTTCAGAAACAAGAAGCGTAGCTTCTCTTAGGCTTGTAAGCGGTGCTGTGATTTTTCGAAGGCTCAAATAAAGGATAATTCCCATCACCACGATCAAAGATAAAGTAAATCCACCCGTCTGAAAAAACAGCAGATGACTTTTTTCTATTACATCTGTTATATCTTTATAAGTAACAATCTGATATCCCATATTTACATTGCCATAGTAAAATAACAAAAGTGTCCTTCCATTTATCTGACTGACCATAGGCCATGACCGTCACTGTTGCTGCCATGATCACCATGTTTGCCTTACTTTCACATAATTCTCTTAACTTTTTTACATCGAATTCATAAACAGTTCCATTATAGGTCATTTTTCCATCAAGATATAAAACCGCGCTGTCATGAAAAACCTGCCGAAAAGCATAAGTAACTATTTGGGGGCGCATTTCGTTGTCGGCATTCTGTTTCTGATTGTCAGAAAGGCTTGTTTTATTTTCAAACTGTAAGATATTTGTTCTGAATATACTGCTTTCATAACTGTTGATATTCTGTATACTCTGATTTTTCCAACAATAAGTGGTATAGAGAAAGATCCCTGACGACACCAACAGAATGATACATGTAGTCTGAGCAAAGATCTTTATTAAGAGTTTCATAAATCCACCTCAAGTCTGTAACCGATTCTGGGAATTGTTTTAATCTTATCCTGCCAGCCAAGCTTTTTCCTGATACGACCACATGTGCATCCACAGTTCTTGTTTCTCCGCAGAACTCTTCATTCCACAGTTCCTGCAGAATCTGATTCCTGGTCAGTGCTTTGTTCGGGTTTTTGGCGAACACCATGAGGCAGTTATATTCCATTGGCTTTAAATAGATTTCCATGCCCATTTTTGTAACAGTACGACTAGACGTATCAATGATAACATCACCAATTTGAATCTGTTCTTGTACAGTGCCATTACGTTCCAGTACCTTTTCAAGACGGACCATCACTTCCAGCATTTCAAATGGTTTTACAATATAATCTTCTGCACCGTCTTTTAATCCCTTTATCTTGCTCGCGATATCTCCCTTTGCGGTAAGAAATATTACGGGGATTTCATACTGCTTCAGTTTCGGTAACAGGCTATATCCGTCTCTTCCGGGAAGCATGATATCTACAAGTGCACACTGAAACGCATGATCTTGAATAATTGCTTCATATGCCTCATTTCCATCCAGATATCCTACTGTTTCATACCCTGCAATCTCCAAATTCATACATAGCAGGTCATTGATTGACATTTCGTCTTCTATCACAAGAATTCTTGCCTTCATAATTATTACCTCACATGTTTTTATAACTATCTTTTCACAGGTTAATTATACATTAAATTCTATATTGCAGTTGTAACTGATTTGTAACAGCAAAAAAGGAAACCAAAACCATTCTGTGAGAATAGTTTTGGTTTCCTGTATAAATCGTTATTTTCTGATCGTTTATAACGCTGATGAGAACATTTGGGAGCAAATGATCAGTCTTTTATGAATCCCAAATATCTGCTTCCCTGATAAGTCAGTACTCCGGAATCTCCTTTTTTTATATTTTTAAATGATTTCTTTCATTTACCTTTATCAGATCGTATCATTCAAATCACATCCACTGATGATGCGATTCCATAAATTCTCCCGCTTGTCCATTCCTTTGGTAAAATAGGGAAGTCTTTCCTCTTCCAGCTCTTCCAGACGAAGCACATTTCCATTCAGATAATTGTCAATCCGGTATCCTGTACTTTTAAGTCTTGTAATCACGCCACCGATTTTTATATCCAGGATCTCATAACCAAATGGCTTTGCATCGTTCATCCAGATTTTTTCTCTTGATGATTTCATATCTGTCAGATTGCAGATGATTCCAGGAATAACATTCTGACTGATATCTTTCAACGCTGCTCTGTCCGATCTGTCATATGCTGATTTTATACACATGCCCAAATCGGCTTTATCAGCTAATACCGCCGCCAGTTTTTCATAAAATGAAAATAAAAGCTGATATTTTCCTGTTTTTTTTGCACATTCCTTCATACATTTCTGTATGTTTTGGTAGTAAGATTTTGTATTGACACCTGATTCTTTCACATGATAATCAAAAATGCCTAACATTGGATCCTGGTATAACAGATATTTTGAAGGATTTTGAGCCTCTTTATTCTCTTTCGTATTTAAGAATAAGGAATCAAAATTGTCAAGTGCCATAAAATCATCAAATTCTCCGCCTGTGCAGTTCCTGAACTCCTGCTTAAGGATTGTTTCGTCATAGTCTCTGTGAAAATCAAGGTGTGCAAAAAGTACAAGTCCCGGAAGCAAAGCATCCACCGGGGTTTCTGCACCATTATCCATCCATGCTGTACAGAGCACCTCTTTTATATTGTATTTTTTACAAGTAGAAAGAGCTGCTTTGGTACACGCATAGGTCTTAGAATAATTGGGGGAAATTCCGTTCCAAATCCAAGATCCTCCTGCAAAAATAACGTTATCCGAAAACTGCGCATGGATATCCAGCATTTTTCATAGGTTCTGGTATCAGCATGATAATAGTCCCAATATACTAATCCTAGATCTTTTTTCGGTTTTTCCCATTTGGAGCAGTCCGTGTTTTCGGGCAGATCATAGTATCCGCCTGTAGAATTTGCTGTAATGTACATGTCACTCCATATCATAGGCTTTAATTCTAATTTTCTGCAAATATCTACGACTCTGTTACAATGTTCCCTGATTATCAGTGACCCTTTTTTATATCCATTTTCTTTTAGATAATTTCCAAGTCCCAGCATGACAGCCTCATCCATTCCAAGATGTACCCTGTTGGTAGAAAAATTCTCCTTTACTGAGCTGAGCAGCTTTTCAATAACTGATAAGTTTCCTCTTTTTCAGGCTGGAGAATGTCCGCAGAATCACGAATCTTATCCATTCCCGGCCACTTCAGCGCATTGTGCAGATGAGCCAGGGTCTGAATACACGGAACAAGCTCTACCCCAAACATGGAAGCGTAAGCATCCAGCTCTTTTATTTCGTCCTTGGTGTATTTTCCGCGATAGACTCCAAAATAAGGCTGCCCCTCTACTTCATAGGTATCTTCTGTATAAAGCATAAGTACATTCATTGCCTTTAAGTCCTGCAAGCTTTCGATACACTCCTGTACTCCGTTCTCGAGTGCAACATTTGCTTCTACGGATTTCGGTTAAAGTATTGCTGTATACGTGCGGAAAAAAATATAATTGTAAACGCAATCGGTAAAACCCAAACAGCAGCAAGAGCCATACGAAAATCTATGATAAAAAGATTGATTGCAATGAGCGTTGTTGAAATCAAGGAACCTGCTAAAGCGGGTACATAATGAGAAAATGCGGTTTCTAGTGTTGCACAATCGCCCATAATTGAATTTGTCAAATCAGCAAGGTCTTTCTTACCGAAAAAAGATAATGGAATTTTTCGGAGCTGTTCTGCTAAGGATATACGCCTTACCCCACTTTCTACATAAGTAGCTAAGTAAGTCGCATTATACTGAAACCAAGTCGTGATAAATATAAGGCATAAACATATCAATGCACCAACTGTATAGAAAGCAATGCGGCTTCCATTTACACTCCCATTCATGGTATCAATGACAAAATAATAGAGAAGTCCAACAGGAAGCATAAAGGATATATCTTGCGCAACACAAGCAATACAGCCTTTTACTAAATCAACAGCCCCTTGTCTTGATAACGCAAAGCGTCTTTGTAATATCTTAATCATACGTTTACCTCCTCCTTTGCTATTTTCCATTCTGCTGCTTCGGAATAATTCCTCCACATTTTTGTAAATATTCCGTTTTTTTCTATCAATCCGCTATGTGTACCACTTTCGACAATTTCACCGTCTTTCAATACATAAATACAATCTGCGGCTGTAATTGACGACAATCTGTGTGCAATCATAATCACCGTTTTTCCCTTTGAGAGAACGGATAAAGCTTGTTGCACACGTACTTCATTGTCAGGATCGGCAAATGCGGTAGCCTCATCAAGAATTAGAATGGGTGCATTCTTTAAAATTGCACGGGCAATTGCTATTCTCTGCTGTTCGCCGCCAGACAAGTACACACCTTTTGTACCGACAACCGTATCTACTCCTTTTGGCAATTTTTCAATAATATCTTGACACTGTGCAACTTCTAAGGCACGAGCAACTTCTTCACGAGTAGCGTCAGGCTTTGCCATACGCACATTTTCTAATATGGACGCTTTAATAAGACGGCTATTCTGAAATACAAAAGATACCTTATTCATCAATGTTTCTTTTGGGATTTCGCGTATATCAATATTTCCTATCAGTATGCGCCCTTTTTGCGGGTCAAAAAATCTTGTGATAATGTTTGCAAGTGTGGTCTTGCGCCACCGGACGCACCTACTAATGCTACTACTTCTCCCGACTTTATTGACAGAGATATATCATTAAGTGCGCTTTTCTTACCGTCATAGCTGTAACTAACATGTTCTAATGTAATTGAATTGTCATATGATATATGATTTGTCCTGCTTTCAGACAATGGCTTTTCGCCAATACTTCATCAATTCTGCGTATTGCATCACCTACAATCATTGTGTCCTCACTCATAAACATAATTTTAGTAAGCGTTGTACCAATAACTGGCGTAATCACGATATAGAAGATAAGGTTAAGCAGCACTTCATTTGTTACGCTGTTTCTTGTAAAGAGAATACCTCCGGCAATCAAAAACGCAAATACGCCGTTGATTGCAGTTGTATAGAACATCATGGGTAGACGAAGTGCTTTTGTGTATGCAATTACCCACGTTTCGTAATTGTCTATTGCATTTTTGAAACGTTTGAAAGAAAAAATTGTCTGTCCGAAAGTCTTTACTACAGGTACACCTCGTACATATTCAACTGCTTCATTTGACATATCAGAAAGGGCATTTTGATATTGCTCCATACGTTTCTCCATGTCTTTTCCGGTCATTTTCATCATAATCAGAAATCCAAGAACCACAGGAATAAGGCTCAGAAGTCCTAATCTCCAATCAAATGCAAGCAATAGAAAAAGTAGTCCTATAGGAGTAGCAATCGCTCCTGCTTTGTCGGGTAGTCTGTGTGCAAGATAAGTTTCGGTAGCAGCACTGGAGTTATTTACAATTCGACGTAACTTTCCACTTCCGTATTTTTCAGTAACTCCAAGTGGCAAAATTGTAATATGCTGCATTAGTTCTTTTCGGATATTTGCAGCAACACGGAACGCACTTATGTGTGAACACATCAAAGCCGTAATATAAACAACAATAGAAATAATCGCAAATAATACAGCAGACCAACCATAACTTATAACATTCTTTGCCTGCGAGAAATCAGGGGAAACTTCCAGTATATCGTGAATAATGCGCCATATATACCAAAAAGGCACAAGTGCTAACAAAGCACTCATTGCAGACAATGCCCATGAAAGATAGGTCAATATCTTATGCCCTCCAGCATGACTCATCAATCTTGATAGATTAGACTGTTTTTTCATATCAAAACCTCCTTAAATTTTTATTTTGTTTTAAACCACACAAAATTAGTATTGACTAACTCTATGTGTAAAATTAGGGCAAATCGCCCTAAAGAATAATTCTTTTTTATTGTCCCATAATCTTCATCCACCCAGCAGTATAAAAAGCCCTCATTTCTTGCAGATAATGTTTTGCTTCTACAAGTGGCATTTCATGCACAATCAGTTCAAAAAAGGTATTAAACATTCCCGTTATTAAGATATGCTCTAACCGTTCATCTATAGGCGGTGCAGGTCTGCCTAACTTTTCAAGAACCGCTAAATAATCATGTGTGCCCTGTATTTCAATTTCCACCATTTCATCAATCAGTTTTGAAAAACGCGTTCCCTCTGAGCAGCAGAGTATGAGCTTAAATTCGTTCAAGTGTTCATAGGCGTACAAAAGCATTTCATACATACATTCACCAGAAGTAGAAGTAAGATTGTCAGGCTGCTCCTCTTGTGGAATTTCTGTAAAATCTTTCTGTGCCTTACAAAAACGTTTCAATAAAAAATCATAATGTTCACCTACCAGTGCTTCAAATAAATCCTCTTTGCTGTCATAGTAGCCATAGAATGCACCTGTTGTTACACCTGCTGTTTTGGCAATATTCCGCAAAGAAGCAGATTTATAGCCCTTTTCAAGAAATTCCTGCATTGCCGCTGAATGAATTAAGGATAGTGTTGTCTGTTCTTCTTCACTCACTATCGCACCTCCTTATTTATATAACAGTGCTACATAACACTGTTATATCGTACAGCAATTTTAAATATTTGTCAATATTTTGAATAAAAACAATAATAGAACTGCATAAGAAGTAAACGATAAATTTATCTAATACATAAAAATGGGAGATACACAGATATGATATCTCCCTTAGTTATTTTATTGTCATATCAAGGCTCATTCAATCGTGGTAAATTCGTGGTAAAATGAATGTTTTTCTATACCTTAAAATACTTGAATGTATAGTGTTTATACGGATAATTGAAAAATAGATATAAAATTTTAATTATATATTATATCCTATTTGATGGACGTAGAAAACATAAAGGAATAAAAAGTATTCACAAAAATCTTATATTTTCAATATAGGGAAAGGTTTCCAGACTTTGTCCAGCTACTTACAGATTTCCTGCGCTGTCTGTGACGGAAGCCGTCTGTACCACAGATCTCTCTTATGCGTTTTTTCTGATAATACCAGTCAGGATACTTTTCCGCCCCAGTTCTTTATAATGACGACGTTCATAGTTGCAAACATTCCAGAGTTTGGATGCTATATAACACATATGCACTATGATATTGGAATATTCCGGTAGGATTTTTACAGATGTTCTGCGTGACAGCAACATTCCTTTTCCCCCTTCAGACAGTCACGCGGATCGGTTTTCACAGTCCACTTTAAATTAATACAACTTGCTCTATTCTAACATATTATGACTATTGATTTTTCTCGCAAATTGCGATTGCATGAATTGTGATACCTTTGATTTTCTCTGGATACAAGCCATAGGTATGTGAGTGTACGATGAAAGCACTGTTATTCACCTCGTAACCAACTCGCTTACTTCGAATATGTAACAAAGAATTTATCATACCAGATAAGGAATGTCAAAACTGTCCAGATTTTACGGCTGTTATCTGCCTTTTTCTCTTTGTGCTCTTTCAGAAGTAAAAGAAGCTTATCTGTATGGAAAATTCTTCTGCCTCTTTTGAAGTAAATACCTCCTTTACCATCTGATACCAGTCATCCTGCCGCAGCCATATTCGGATAGGAATCGGAAAGCCAAGTTTTTTACGATGGTCTGTTTCCTGTGGTATGAATTGGGAAACTGCTTTTCGAAAAATATATTTAGTCGTACCTTCTGCAATTTTCGCTTCTTTTGGAAAACTTGCTGCCAACTCGAATATCTTTTTGTCCAAAAATGGTACCCTGACTTCCAGGGAATGAGCCATGCTCATTTTATCTGCTTTTTGTAAAATATCTCCAGGCAGCCAGTAGTTCAGATCAACAGACTGCATTTTTCCATGTCCTGAATAGAACTTTTATTACTTGTGTGGTTATCTTTATTAGTCTTACAAAAAGCTTCTTCTTCAATTTCTTTGTAAAAAGGTCTCAGGTAATTCTGTGTTGAAGGACCATTTATTTTCTTTTTTAATATCTGCATTTTCTCTTTTTCACGATATATATACGCATTTCCAATAAATCGTTCCTCTACTTTCATTCCTGCACGGATAAGGAAATCCCGTCCCTTCACATCCGGCAGCTTTGCAGCCAGTTTTCCAATCACACGTCTGACACCAAATGGTATCCAGGCAATTTTTTTCAAGGCTTCCGGTTCTCTGTAAATATTATATCCACCAAAAAGCTCGTCTGCTCCTTCTCCGGAAAGAACAACCTTGACATGATCTGCAGCCTCTTTTGAGAGAAAATAGAGTGCAACGGCGGAAGCATCAGCAAGGGGCTCATCCATATGATACATAACATCTGGAAGGGCATCCCAGAATTCCTGTTTGGATATGATTCTCACATGATGTTTTATTCCAGCTTTTTTTGCTATTTCAGCAGCTTTATTCACTTCATTGTACAGTTCTCCCTCATCAAATCCAACCGAAAAAGCCTGCTTAACACCGGAAGCAACTGCCAGATAACCAGAATCAACTCCTCCAGATAAAAAAGCACCTACTTCCACATCACTTAACATATGGTGTCTGACTGAGTCCGTCAAAATTCTTGAAAGCTGAAACTGCAGCTGCTCCAGATCTTTCTTACTGCCTAATAGCCTGGGTGCAAGTTTTGCTTTAAAATAAGTTTTTATCTCATAGTTTCCGTTTTTATATAAAAGCATATGCCCTGGCATAAGCTTATAAATTCCTCTGAAAAAGGTTTCTTCCAGAGGGGAATATTGAAATGACAAATATTGTTCCAGTGCTTCCTGGTTCACTTTTCTTTCATATCCAGGAAACGCAAGGATACTTTTAATCTCGGAGGCAAATACGAAATGTCCATCTATTTTTGCATAATATAAAGGCTTAATTCCAAAGAAATCCCTTGCAAGCATCAAACTCTGCTCTTTTTCATTCCATACAGCAAACCCATACATTCCTCTGAGTTTATCAAATGCTTTCTCTCCATATTTCTGTATGGTATTTACCAGAACTTCTGTATCTGAGTGAGTATGAAAAGAAATACCATCTGCCTCAGCTTCTGTCCGCAGTTCCTTATAATTATAAATTTCTCCATTAAAGACAATATGCAGATTTCCATCATTACTGTCCATCGGCTGCAGCCCATCTGTTGGGTCTATAATGCTAAGTCTTCGAAATCCTAAGGTTATCTCATCTCTGCAAAAAGAACCTTCACTATCTGGTCCTCGATGTACAATAGCTTTCATCATTTTCTCAATTACAATTTTCTGATCCTGTCTGTAACCTGTAAATCCACAGATTCCGCACATTTTATCCTCCGTATCTATTTGATGTAGTTTATACGCCGCAACAACTTTTTTACCACAGGTGAATCCAGCATGGCCACATTGTAATCATAGTGGCCTGTGAGTCTGCGCCTCAGCTTGTATTCTCCCTGTTTTTTCTACAGATGTAGAAATCTTTTTAATTCTACATCTGCAGAAGTAAAAAGTCAATCTTATTTTCTACAATTGTAGCATCTATGACATATATTTAATAATCCATCATGACATACCCCAATGACTCAGATCTTTCAGATTTTGAGACGGTGTGAATGCCTCATTGTTGATAAAATGAAAAGCCGGAAAAACGGTCTTTTGTTGCAGAACCATTTTTCCGACTGTACGGTTACCTATATTTTATGAATCTTTACCCTTTCACTGCACCTGCCATTACACCTCCGATAATATAAATCTCAGATTAATCATATTTCGCTACATTTCGTAAAATCCGCCTGCATTCTGCCGGGATTCTCCCGAGTCCATCAGGTCCTACATTCAGCAAATAATTAATTCCCATATGATTTAACTTATGTTTTATATCTGCGATCTCTCTCGCAGATTTCCAATTTTGATCCCATGCACAATATCCCCAACTGTTATTCACAGTCGCCGCAGTCTCGTACAGGCCATAGGGTGATGGCTTAAATCCATCAATGTCATTCATCAAGCTTTCTTTCAGTTCCGCATCATCTGGTATAGATTCCGGTACTTCATTGTCTCCCAGCGATACATAATCATATGCTCCATTGCCAAGCCTTGAATTGATCAGACAATCTGGCTGATATTTTTTTACCAGATCAAAAATTGCCCGACTATGCTTCTCTTCCAACGTCATCGGAACATCAAACCAAATCAGGCTTAATTCCCCATAATTTCTCAGAAGTTCTTCGATTTGAGGATAAATCTTATTGCGAAAGCACACATCATAATCTTTTTTATCATTATCCGGAAAATCCCAGTCATTGCACCAGGCTGTTCCCTCGCACGGAATGTGTCCGGATAAATATCCTCCACCATTCTTATCATGCCAGTCCAGATCCTGGGAATAATATAATCCAAACTTTAACCCGTTTTTGTAGCAGGCTTCTGCAAGTTCTCCTAAAACATCGCGTTTGAACGGTGTCGCATCCACCACATTGAATTTATCCACCTTAGAATGATACATGGCAAAGCCTTCATGGTGTTTGCTTGTAAACACCAGATATTTCATTCCGCAATCTTTTGCAAATTTTACAATTTCATCCGCATTAAAATAGACAGGATTGAATGCCGTTGCCAGTTTGTCATATTCACTTATCGGAATTCTGCATCTTGTCTGAATCCATTCAGCGTAATTTCCACATTTCTGGTCTTTCCACTCTCCGGCCAGAAGTGAATACAAGCCCCAATGAATCATCATTCCATATCCGGCTTCTTTAAACCATTTTCTCGTATCTGTGCTCATACTGATTGATCTCCCTTCATTTGTGTTTTCATTATATCAGAAAGTTCACGATTCCAACATTCCATAACTTTTACATTATATTAGATATTTTTACTTTCAGAAATGCCATTTGTAAGATTGCCATAATCTGTCAAAAATTTACGCGTTCTATCCGTCACTGAAGATAACAGTGAGAACACAACGCGTAGTTTCAGCTGAAAATATCAGTTTCTAATCAATATACTCCCACGAAGGAGATTACCGGTGCTACTCTGGAGTCTTCGATCACAATTGCCAGAAAATCTGTCTGGATTCCTTTAAGATCAATGATCTTTTTATATCCAATGGTAGTTCCATTATAACATTCTTTCATAGATCCATTTTCTTCATAGCAGACCTTGAACTTTTCTACTCTCTGGCTGAATGGAATGGCCTCCTTCAGTACCAGATAATTAAGTTTCTTTTTCTCAATCCAGTTAATCTTGATCATGAGCTTATTTGTTCCCGCTTCATTCATAAAATACGTCTCATAATCATCATTTCTTAATACTGTAGGTTCTTGCTCCCAGCAGTCAAGTGGAGGAATAGATGTGATACCTGCTTCATCAACCAGATTATATTTAAAGGTATTCTCAATAAACTCGCCCAACTGTTTCAGATTTGCAGCATCTGTTTCATGGATACGGCCATTTTTCATCGGAGGAAGATTTAATAATAATGTGGTATTTCCTCCTACGGATTTTAAGTAAATGTCTTTCAGGTTTTCAAAGGAGCGGACCTGTCCGTCTTCTTCCTCATGATAGAACCAGCCTGGACGGATAGAAACATCCGTCTCTGCAGGGTACCATGCAAGTTCTTTTTCATTTGCAAGGCGTTCCCTGCTTCCAAGGTCTGTCTGAGTCTCGTCCAGCGGTCTGTTTCGGAATTCTTCATTATCTTCCTGCTGGCTTAGCGCTGCTGTGATCGCCGGATCAGTCATATCCTTTGCAACAACGCTCCATTCACTCGGTCTTACTTCCCCGGCTTCGTTTCCGCACCATCTGATGTCCGGGCCTGAAATAGAGATTACTGCATTCGGCTGTAATTCGCGCATCACTTTATAATATCTCTGCCAGTCGTATTTTTGGACCTTTCCATTTGGTCCTTCACCACATGCACCGTCCAGCCAGATCACAAAGATATCACCATATTCTGTCAGCAGCTCTGTAAGCTGGTTCAGATAGTAATCGTCATACTCTTTTCCCTTTCCATAGCTGCTGTTGTTTCTGTCCCAGGGTGAAAGATAAACACCAAATTTAAGTCCAAACTCCCGGCATGCTTCGGCTGTTTCTCTGACAATATCTCCTTTTCCGTTTTTGTACGGGGAGTTTTTGATACTATGCTCGGTGTATTTGGATGGCCACAGGCAAAATCCGTCATGATGTTTGCATGTGAGGATCAGGCCCTTCATCCCGCCCTCTGCTGCTGTTTTTGCCCACTGGCGTGCATCCAGCTCTGTCGGATCAAAAATAGATTCCGGTTCTGTTCCATCGCCCCATTCGCTTCCGGTAAAAGTATTTACAGTGAAATGAATGAAACAGAAAAATTCCATGTTTTCATATGCGATCTGTCTTGCTGATGGTACCGCTTTAACTAATCTTTTATCTTCTTTCAAACCATTATAGTTCATATCGAATTCCCCTTTTTACTTTTATCGTTTCCCCTCTTCAGAAAAACGGTAATTCCATTTTAACCTTTTAATCTTCTGCTTTTCAGTTCTTCATTTGCTTTTTCTACATTCATTTTGGTCATGATGAATGTGATAATTAAAGCAAGGATTACAGGGAACCACAGATACATGAAATGTAACATATTCAGGCAGGATGCAGACTGGGTAACAACTTCACCATTGAATCCACTTGCAGCTAAAAGCCATCCTGTCAGTGCAGTACCAATTCCACCACCAAGCTTGGTTCCGAAAGATGTACAGGAATACATGGTTCCATCAATTCTTTTGCCTTTTGTAAGGTAAGTATATTCAGAACAGTTTGCCACAACTGCTCCCATATCCCCCTGCCATGGTCCCTGTCCAAATGAGGATACAGCAGTAAAGAGAATCATAAGAGGTACACTGTGCATATAAGCTGCAACAACAACAAGTGCTCTTCCGACAGTTGCAATTGCATAACCTACAATATTCAGTTTGTAAAGTCCTTTCCATTTTGCTACCAGGGTAGGTGTTATGATCAGTGCAATGATCAGTGGAATATTGATCGCCCAGGAAAATACAGCATAAAGATCTTCATTAAGAAGGACATATGTCATATAGTAGATACCATGTTCAGCATGGCAGAGTATGTCTGCTGTACAATATATGTTACGGAAATCATAATGTAATATTTGTTAGAAAACAGAAGTTTTGCTGCCTCTACAAGACCATATTTCTCTATCTCGTCATCAACAACCCCATCACCATTCAGTTCCTCTTCCGGAAGCTCTTTTACAGAGAAAACAGAGATGGTATTTACAATGACACCTACAATCGCAAACACGATTGCAACTACTTTCCAGGCGTATGCCCCGCCTCCAAGGATCTGTACAAACTTAACTGTCACTGACTGAATAATAAGGACAGTTGAAAAGGCAAAGATGAATCTCCAGGATCCCATCTCAACTCGTTCCTTACTGTTCTTGGTTACTAACGCTACAAGTGCCGCATAAGCAATATTGTTTGCAGTAAAGAATACGGCATTTAAAAGGGTGTATGCAATAAAGAACCATGCATACTGTGCAAATTTTCCCATGTTAGTCGGAATAGCAAAGTTTGCTACCAGAGTTACCGCACAGCCAATGTATGCGTAAAGCATCCAGGGTCTTGCTTTTCCAAGACGGCTCTTTGTTTTATCGATCATAGCTCCAAAAAAGATATCCGTTACACCGTCAAACAGTTTGGATACTGCAATAAGTGTTCCGACGATACCTGCATTCAGACCAACTATATTGGTCAGATAGATCATGATAAAGGATGACAGAAATGAATATACCACATTTCCAGCCATGTCCCCTGAACCATATCCAACTTTGTTATACCATTTCAAGTACTTCTTTTCTTCCATTTTTCCCTTCGCTTTCTCCTGGTTTCTCCAGATTGTTTTCATGCGTCTAAACCTGTGAGATATCTGATGGCTTTCTGCTTCTCTGCTTCTGTTTCTCTGCTTCTGTTTCTCTGCTTCTGTCTATTCCTCTTGTTCTCACATCTGATATTTCCTACGCATCTCTTTTCGATGAAAATTATATCCTTTTCTCTGTTAAATTCATATAAACAGATTTTGACAAAACATGCACAAAATTTTTCAATTTATAAAATTCTCGTAAAGCTTCAGGCCCGTTTTTTTTACCAATGTTATAATTGCATAATTTTTATGTGTAATTTTTGTATATAATTACAATTGCTTTTTGGATATCTTTTTTTTAGATTTTCCGTATTTCTGTATAGGTATAAAAAAAACTATCCTGTACAAAATACAAAATATAAACCTTGTATTTGTTCAGGATAGTTTTATTCAATCTGACCGGAAGAACTGTATCTCACAATTCCTCAATTTCCTGCGTCTGTAAAATATATTTCTCTTTATAAAGGGAACGATACTCTCTGGGTGTCATCCTGTACCGTTCCCGAAATACTCTGTTAAATGTCCTCTGACTGTCAAAGCCTGCATCCAGCCATATATCAGTGATGCTTTTATCTGTACACTCCAGATGTACACAGACATAATTGAGCCTCTGCTCATTAAGATACTGGTTAAAATTCCTGTGGAAAGTCCCTGAGAACACCCGTGAAAGTGTAAATTTGCTTATCCCCAGATCTTTTGCCATGGATTCCAGCGAGACCGGTTCCTTAAAATGTTTTGCAATATAAGATACTGTCTGATAGATAATATCACTGCTCTCCACAGTGCTCTTTTCCGCCAGTCTGTAACAGGGAATGCTCCTTGCAAGCAGAATCTGTACATACGCCTGTTCAACAACAGGGTTCTTATCTTTTCTTTTTTTATTATCATAAAGACATTTTACTGCATTCCGGATATCCGGGTGTAAATTCTTCGATGTGATTACTGGATTATCCGGGCATGATTTCTGTATTGTATCTGCAAACTGTCCTGTCAGCGTCATCCCAGCCCACAGATACCACCCTCTGTTTATCCCTGGTGAAAACACCTGATAATGGTGGATCACATCCGGAAAGATTACTGCAAAGTCCCCCTTATCCATATGATACAGTTCCTGCCCCATCCCAAGTTCCAGGTTCCTTCTGTAATATATATAAATTCTATGGAGTTATGAAGGTGTGGGGAAGCATGTTTGGACATTTTACTTCTAAAATGAAGGTTTTCTTTTTTCTCCTCATATACAGGAAACATTTAACCAATCTCCTTTTTGCAAGATTTATCTGTTTTTTCTTTCTATTTGGCATGAACTCCCGGTCATCCTGCTTTATAATACAGCCATAAGATAAAGAAAGGAGGAACAGACAATGAAAAGATTTAAAGCTTATATCGAATATGTAATGAATTTTTATGCCAACTATTACAGATTTTACCGGTAAGTGCAAAATATGGCTTCCGGATATAACCCGGAATCTGTATTTGCAGTTCATGTAGACCTTGTAATCAATAATTTCAGTATACGCTAGAATCCGTTTCCTGTACATGAACAGGATGCGTTAATATATAAACAAAATTTTACAGTTGGCAGACTTAGCCAAAAAGAACCGATATCAGTCTTGCAATGACCTTGTATCGGTTCTTTTTGTATTTTCTCATTATCTAATTATGGGAGGATTTTTCTGTATCACCGAAAAAAGCCTTTATTCCCGCACTTCAAGCCACTGATCAATGTTCCCAAAATGTACCGCCTGCAGGTTATCTACATCAACCAGTTGCGGGAAGCTGTTTCTGATGATCAGGACACCATTTTCCTTATCCTGTTTTTCTCCACCGCCAGCGATGCCTCCCATGGTCAGATCAAGTGTTAAAACCGTTCCATCTTTATAACGCACCTGGTCAATATTAGCTCTGCCATAAAGATCCATACCATAATCTGTACCTGTGTACTCAAACCTGTTTTTCTCATCTTCATACACCTTCATAGCTTCATCATAATCAAGATATAATGACCATAAAAGGGGCGTTACTTCCATTTTTTTCACTGTGATTTCATAACCTCCAAAATCACATTTCCGGTTCACTTCTAGAGTTGTCGGAGGCTTTACTGCACCCAGGGTCCATTTAAAATCCCATGTTCCATCTGTAATAACAGTCGTATCATAATCTCCTTCCTCCGTAAGATTCTTTAATGTGATTTCTACTGTTTTATTACTCAGATCATAATCACCGTCATAGGATATACAGGCGTTAAAATATTTAAGATGTGCAGAATTTTGATCTGTTTTCAGTAACACATCCTGTCCTACCCCAGTATTGAAACTTCCAAATCTGTTATCGTCCACTGCATATACTTCCTTTCCATCGATCTTAAAATGTGTCATCTCCTCAAAAGAAGTATGATCAGTCATAGAAATACTGTCATCTGTTTTCACTTCAAAAAAAGCATACAGAAATCCCTGGTCCTGAATAGAATCTGTCAGGGTAACCGTCACACCATTTTGTGTTACAGACTGGTCTATATTCTGAATATAGGTTGATTCCTGCAGTGTCTTCTGCTGTTCTTCCGATGGCTCCAGTCTTTTCACCAGGTAATTATTCCATTTAAAGAACTCTTTTGCAGCTACAGTAACAGCCATACCAGTACAAATTACTGCTGCTGCAATCAATAATCGGCCACTGATTTTTTTTCTTTTGTATTTTTTATCAACTGAATCCGCCTGTTCAATCTGTTTTAGTGTATCTTCAAATTTATTATGAAAATCCTGTGGTACTTCCGGTGCGATATTATTCCATTTCTTCTCTAACATGACATTTTCCCCTTTCCTGTTATTCTCTTTAATTGCTTGCTGTTTTTCCCAGTTGCCAGTCTTTTCTCTTCTTCGGATAACTGCACCTTCAAAAACTCTCTTGCACGTGAAAGTCTGCTTTTGATCGTTCCTTCCGGAATATCCAGAGCCTCACTGATCTCTTTCAATGAAAATCCTTCTAAATAATACAATGTTACCAAAACTCTCAGATCCTCCGGAAGTTCCATAATCGCCATATACAGATGACTGTATCTGTCCTCCTCAGTCATTTTCATATTGTCCATATATTCTTCATATGGAATAACATTTTTTCTTTTCCGAAGAATCCCTTTGCATTCATTGATCAATATCCTTGTGATCCATGTTCGGAAATATTTTTTCTTTCTTTAAAGTGGGAAGTTTTTTCATATGCCTTAAGAATTGTTTCCTGCACAGCTCCCCCACAATCAGAGTCATTCTTCAGAATGGACTTTGATATATGATACAGCATGGCTTCTGCATCCCGAACCTCCTTAATAAATACATCTTTTGTCATAACTTTGTCTTCTCCTTTTGTCCAGCCGAATTACTACACGTGTTTGCTTTTTTACTTTTACACTAATTAGATGCACC
>ENA-OQCS01000249-OQCS01000249.1-human-gut-metagenome-genome-assembly--contig:-NODE-249-length-29238-cov-2.959534_pt1 | contig 29238 bp, 36 predicted proteins | sample MGYA00242757_ERZ504575 | MGnify/ENA primary metagenome ERZ504575 (study PRJEB26092, sample SAMD00036297) | human gut metagenome | host: Homo sapiens | study: EMG produced TPA metagenomics assembly of... | reverse complement strand
CAAGTAGATACAAAATAACAGTAGAGATATGGATAAATCAGGCAGAATGACGAATATTTTGAAACGAGAAGATTTCGTAAACGAACAGTCATTGAATGAAAAAAAATGAGGGTGACATTCAACCGCTCAAAAAGTATGCTGAAATGACGGATATAAAACCATTGAGCGACAAAGAACGAGTGAAAAATTTGAAGAATACATGGATGACTAAATCCATCTCTACACGACTAAGTATATGTTTAAGACCACAGATATGGACAAAATCCTATCAGTGGTCTTTTTGTGAGTGTATGTTCTTGTATCAGGCGGCAGCCGTGGACGTCATGTCTTCCATTGGTTCTTTTATGCCCTCCATCTGTAACCCACGGCCTTCTTGTAAGTGCCATTCACACATTTACTGATACTGGCGTGATTGAGGTTCAGTGTCTTGGCTGCCTCGGTAATGGATTTCCACTGACGGACCAGTTTCCCATCAAGAGAATATTGAAGTATGCCGGTCCACTTTGTTCTTTTGCGTGTCTTCTTCTCCTTATCTTCCACCACCTTATCAGTCTTGGTGACTTCTGTGATAGTAGAAGTTGACTTTGTTCCCTCCAAATCAGACGAAACTGTTTCGTCAAGCGTCTTTTTCTCTGTGATACCGTCTGCCATGGAGATGACAAGGTCAAGTGTTGCCATCCAACCGAATAGGTCAATGGACATGTCTATCTTCAATAGGTGAGTATCAATCCCCAGTTCTTTCATAAGACCGAAGAACTTGTCATGAAGTAGTCCTTCACGTTCCTTCCCTTTCATAGAAACAGATGTCATTGCGTCTTTGAGGTTCTTGGCAAGTTCCCAGTCATACTCTTCCTCGGCAGAAGAGATGAAACGGTTGAACACAGCAGACCACTTCTGATCATTGAACTTGTCCGCATAACAGGGATAGGTCTTCTCCCAGATTTCAGCGAGGAAGTTGAGAACATCCGTGGGGTTGTAGTCATTGTCACGGATAACTTGGTAGAAGATGTTCTTTACCTGTGAATCATAGGTGATGTTGACCATTGTTTCTTTGAGGCTCTTCACTTTGGAACAGAACTCTGTGGAATTAAACTCCTTCATAAATTATTGTTTTTAAGTTTGTTATTTATTTCTGTTTTGTGATACAAAGGTAGCGGGTTTCTGTTGAATGAACCATTCAGCCAATATTGGCAGAACAATACTCTTGTTCTACTATCAGGCAGCAAGGTTGTGTTCCATATCTTTGCTATCACTAACCTCACTTGTGTCATAGTTGGTGATAAGTAGATGAATGACATCCCTGTTCTTCCAACCCTTTGTATTACATGTATATTTTTTGTCATATTCCTGTATATGAATGCCAGGCTGATTGTAAAGGTCGTAGATGAAGTCAGTCTTACTGATAATCATCATCCATTTTGCCTTGCATTTATTCAGGAGATAGTCAGCCAGTCTCTTGTGGTCGTTCCTATTAAATTCATTATTATCGTACGAACTGAATTTACTGTCATAGGGCGGGTCCAGAAATATGAAATCGTTTTCCGTGGGATTGGTCTTGAGTAGGAATTCTTCAAAATCGTAGTTGTATATATGGGCGTTCATGAAATGTTTTCTTACACGCTCTGACTGGTAGTACGAAATGTCATTTTGAAGTCGTTTAGTTGACAATCCGTTACCGCCATAGGCCGTCTTATATTCTCCCTTTTTATTGTACGACATCATGCCAGAGTAACAGAACTTACAAATATAAACCCATAGAGCTGACCGAAGTGGAGCATTTATACTCATAATCGCGTTGTCATTAAAAAGGCGACGATAGTTATTATAGACCGCTCCCTTGACTGCGGTCTCAATGTTCTTATAGACCCAGTCACCAACAGTCCCTCTCTTTTTCATTCTTGGGAACTTTCCCCACTTTCCACAGATATAGTCTTTCACCTCCTGCACGAGATACATGGGAAGGATGTGAATTCACCAATGATGTCAAGGATCTCACCTTTGTTTCTTTCGCACCACTCTGATACGGCTTCTTCATTTCCTCTTTGGGTATGACATCAGTTCTGAACTGTTCGTATATATTGGCCAGTACTTCCTGATACCTGTGTGCAAACTCACCAGCCTTCACTATTGACATGTCAATTGCTTCAAGATAGTGAAAGAACCGTTTGTCTGACGAAGCGATGTGTTTGTAGAGGGTAATCAGACGGGGGCTGAAATCGTTGATATAGTGCTCTTTGGAGTTTATACCCATGAACACGGAACCACCTCCAACGAATGGTTCAAAGAAACGGTCGTACGAAGGGAGGTTGGGGAGTATGAATTTGAGTTCGTTCTTCTTGCCTCCGGGCAGATGACAATCTGTTTAAGTCCGGAGGCGGCGTTGGATGAGTTGTTGGCACACTGGTGTTGTTCTTTTTCTGCTCGCCCCAGAGTAATACGGACAAGGGTGCTCCTAAGACTATCCTTAGCAGTTTTGTCCATCTTCTGTTCTATTTCACCAGTGGTGGGATTGACCGAGAACATGTCTTTGCAGGCATTGAACAGTTCTGAATGAATGGCTGTCCAGACGGGATTGATTGTGGTTGTTGTAGGTGTCATAATATAGTGACGTTTAGTTTATTATTGGTTTTATTTTGATACCACAAAATTACGGGGATTAGAACAAACTTTTTAACTGAGCCAATATTGGCTGAAAGAACTATGGGTATGAAAAAGAGGTAAGACCACATGTCAATGGACTTACCTCTGGAAAAATATGAGTGAAATAGTGCTGTCAGAACATCATGCCGCGTCAGTCAATGGTGTTGGCTCTGTGGGTGTATCAAGCCTTGGTCCCACCCAGATGTGTAAATCACTATGCATGGCGTGATGTTGGTGCGATACCGTCTGCTGAATAGATACGGCTCTCGTCAGGTTGGGATAACTGTCGCGGTATTTCAAGTTTCCCATTGGCAGGCTCTTGTTGATTAGTTCACTCCCCGCCAGTTTATAGAATGGTGTCAAAAGTCTTGTTGACTTACGAGATTTGTTCGTAGTTCCATTCTTGGGGAAAGCACCCTTTCTTTTTCCCAAGAGGTAGAAGAACGGCTTGTACCCTCCCTTCTTCAATTCATTCGGTAAGAACGATGCAGGCAGTGGACAAGATGAAAGAAGCAGGGCTTTCTCATCCTACTTTTTTCGAGTTCCTTTTCGGTATGGCGGTGCTTGCATTTGCAGAAAGCGGCGTGGAATATGCCGTTCTTGAGACAGGACTGGGGGGAAGGCTTGACGCGACGAACGCCGTGGAATCTCCGGCGGCATCAGTGATCACTTCGATCGGTTTTGATCATGAACAGTATCTCGGAGATACGTTGGAGAAGATCGCATCTGAAAAAGCGGGCATTATCAAGCCTCATGTTCCCGTATATTATGCGCAGACGACGGGAGAAAGCGATTCGGTAATTGAAAAAGAAGCAAAAAAAGCGCGGAAGTTTCTGTAAAAAAATAGGGAAAGATGCGTACGAAATTCTTGGAATCGAAGACAAACATATTGCATTTTCATGTTTGAATGATTATTATGGAACTACCACGTGGAAATTGAACAATATCGGTTTGTACCAGCCGCATAACGCATTGCTTGCGATGGAGGTGATGCGTGGTCTGTTCGGAGAAAACGGACATCCGCATTTATGGAAAGAGGCTCTTGAGGCGGTGAGATGGCGCGGAAGGATGGAAGAAGTTCTGCCCGGAGTATATGTGGATGGAGCACATAACATAAGCGCGGTCAAGGCGTTTGCAGAGACAGTGGAAAAGGCCGGGTTTGCAGATGCGGTTTTGTTTTCCGCGGTTCGGGATAAAGACTATGAAGAAATGATAAAATATCTCTGTGAGCATACAGAGGCGGCATGCTATATCGTGACGCAGATTGAAGACGCGAGGGGGACGCGGGCGGACGAACTGGGAGTAGTTTTTCGGAAGTACACCGACAAACCCGTCCGTGTGATCGGTTCGGTGAAGGATGCTTTTGAATATGCGGTGAGCAGCAGAAGAGGCGGCAATGTATACTGTCTTGGGTCGCTGTATCTGACCGGAATGATCGAGGGGTATCTCGGCAGCAGGGAAAACCAGATTCGGGGAGGTAGATAAAATGCTGGATTACGAAGAAGAAATTAAAAAATCAAGCCAAGCCTTGAAGTGGATGATATTGAAAATGCGGTTTATCAGGAAGACTTGACGGATATGACCGATCTGTTAAAGCAGGTAATGGATCAGAAGAAGTAGAAAGATAATGGTGGGTATAAATGGAATATACGAAAAAGATCGTATATCAGTCAAACTACTGGTATAACGACGGTCTGAGAAAGGCGAAGATCCGCGATATGTCGGGAGCGATCATGTCTTTGCGGAAAAGTCTTCAGTTCAACAGGGAGAATATAGCCGCGAGAAATCTTCTCGGTCTCGTGTATTATGGGATCGGAGAAGTGCCGGAAGCTCTTGTGGAATGGATCATCAGCAAGAATTTAAAGTCCCGGGACAACATTGCGGATTATTACATTAAAAATGTTCAGTCGTCCGCCAAGGAGCTTGAGCAGATCGATCTTGCGATCAAGAAATACAATCAGTGTCTTACATATTGCAGACAAAACGGGGAGGATCTGGCGGCGATTCAGTTAAAACAGGTGATCGCGGCACATCCGACATTTTTAAAGGCGTATCAGCTTTTAACTTTGATCTATCTGCATACGGGGCAGTATTCTCAGGCGAGACAGACGATCAAGACGGCGAGAAAACTTGACACGACGAATGAGATCACTCTTTTGTATATGCATGAGCTGACAAAAAAGGGGAAAAAGAAAACAAAAGAAGAGAAAAAGAAAGAAGAAGCGGTTGAATACAGTCTTGGAAACGAGACGATCATACAGCCGAAGCATTCCAGATTCAGACAAGTTACGGCCCAGCTTGCGGTTGCCAATATCTTTATCGGAGCGGCGATCGGAGCGGCGATCATCTGGTTTCTTGTGGCGCCTGCCGTGAATCAGTCCAGATCTGAGCGGATGAACGATCAGATGAGAGAATACGCAGACGAGATCAAGTCGTTAGAAGCGCAGGTCAGCGCTCAGACGCGGACGCTTGACAATTACAGAGCTTCAGGCGAAGATGCGCAGGCGAATGCCGAGCTGGCACAAAAGACAGCGGAAGGCTATGAAAAACTGCTGAGTGTGGAAGGGCAGTTCCTTTCAAATGATTATGATGACGCCGCATTGGCAGATGCTCTTCTTGGGATTAGCAGAGACACGTTGAAACAGACAGGACAGGTCAAGTATGATGAGATAGCGGCTGCCGTTTATCCCGGAGCGTGTGAGGTGAAATTAGCAGAAGGAACACAGGCGCTGAATTCAGGTGATTATGCAGGGGCGATAGACCCCTTGTCTAAAGTTGTGCTCATGAACGAAGGATATAACGACGGGCAGGCGCTTTTGAATCTGGCGCAGGCTTATAAAGGAAGCGGAGATAACGAAAACGCGACAGTTTATTTCCAAAAAGTGATAGAAAAATACGCGGGTTCGGAATATGCCGCAGAAGCTCAGAGCGGACTTGCTGAGATTACAAATGAAAATAATTAATACATTACGAAAGAAAAGGAGATGCCGGGAGGCATGTCCTTTTTGTATAGGCAACGAGCCAAAGTCCGGGCTTGCCCGAGACCTTGGCGACTGCTTACAATCCCGGAATGTGCCTTTTGGCACTTCGGTGATTATATAGATTTTTGAATTTAAGATGCCGAAAAGGAGACGACGAAGCGATGGAATATCAGGTACAGGAAAATTGTCTGACGATTTATCTTCCGGCAGAAGTGGATCATCATAATGCGGAGGAGATGAAGCGTAAGGCAGATAAACTAATCGATCGAAATCACATTAAATACGTGATCTTTGATTTTGAAAATACAGATTTTATGGATAGTTCCGGTATCGGAGTTATTATGGGGCGATATAAAACGATTTCTCTGATCGGAGGAGAAGTGTGGGCGTGCATACAAATGCACGCATCCGTAAAATACTGACTTTGTCAGGGGTGACAAAAATAATGCAGATCTATGAGGAGGAAGAAGAATGACACCTGCAAATGAAATGGAATTAAAGTTTGACAGCAGGTCGGCGAACGAAGGCTTTGCCCGCGTGGCGGTAGCGGCGTTTATGACGCAGTTGAATCCGACGGTAGAGGAGGTTGCAGATGTGAAAACCGCCGTGTCGGAAGCTGTGACAAACGTCATTATCCACGGATATGAAAAAGAAGTACGCAAAGTATATATCAAATGTATGATTGAAGAAAACATATTTACAGTGGAAGTGTGCGATCAGGGAAAAGGAATTGAGAATATCGAGGAGGCAATGTGTCCGATGTATACGACCAGACCGGATCAGGATCGGTCAGGTATGGGATTTGCGTTTATGGAGGCGTTTATGGACAGCGTGGAAGTAGAGTCTGAACTCGGGAAAGGAACGCGGGTGCGGATGAAAAAGGCAGTCGGAAAAGGCAGGGATATATGGACGACACAATCGCTTTGATCAGAAAGTCACACAGTGGGGATAAGGCGGCAAGAGAACAGCTTGTAAAAGAAAATGTCGGACTGGTGCACTGTGTCGTGAAACGTTTTCTTGAAAGGGGCGCGGAACGCGAAGACTTGTTCCAGATAGGGAGCATCGGCTTGCTTAAGGCGATCGATAAGTTTGATCTGACATATAATGTAAAGTTTTCTACTTATGCAGTTCCGCTTATTTCCGGGGAAATCAAGCGTTTCCTGCGGGATGACGGAATGATAAAAGTGAGTCGTTCGCTAAAAGAGATCGCTTATAAAAGCGTACAGGCAAGAGAACGTCTCATCAGTCGCTGGGGCGCGAGCCGACAATAGAAGAGTTATCAGAAGAAGTCGGAGTGGAAAGAGAAGAACTTGTACAGGCGATGGAGGCGGGATGCGAGATTGAATCCATTTACCGGCCGGTTCATCAAAAAGAAGGAAGCGAGATACGGCTTCTTGATAAATTAGAAGAAAAAGAGAAAAGAGAAGACAAGATCTTGGATCTGATCGTTCTCAAAGAACTTCTCGAGACACTGGATGAAGAAGAAAAACAGTTGATTTTTTCTTCGGTATTTTGCTGATCGGACACAGAGCGACGTAGGAAAGATCATGGGAATTTCTCAGGTGCAGGTGTCGAGATCCGAGAAACGGATCATTGAAAAATTAAGAAAAAAAGGAGGAAGATAAAAGAATCGTATAAAATCCGGCAAAGGCAGCATACTACAGTAAAAAGAAGTGGATTTACTGAAAAATGCAGTGAAAAGGAGTCGGATCATATGATGGAAGATGGAAACGGACGAAAAAAAGTATGGATTTGTCTGTCGATTGTCGTGCTTGCGGCGGTTGTAATCGGAGCAGTGTATTACATGAATATGCCGAAGGAACACTCGGAAGAAGGATTTTTAATCCGGAGAGAAAGCGAGGACTGTGCGGATGGCATCAGGGAAAACGCTCTATATTAAAGGCGATAGAGATGTGGAGGTGACTAAGCCGGATGTAACACTTGCAGATCTGCTTTCTATGGAGTGCTCCGATCAGTCGCTTCTTCCGAAGCTTAAAACAATGAAAATATTGAAGTTTAAGAAAACGGGCAATCAAAGATGTGTGATTTCGGTGCTGAAAATAATCGCATGTATCCACGGCCAATATCCGGATATGGAAGTGCAGAATCTGGGAGAAACAGATATGATCGTAACATACGAAGATCAGAAAACACCGTCTTATGCATGGCATCTTACAAAAACTGCCTTTGTGACGGCTGTGACATTTTGCGGGGCGGCATTTTCGATCATGGCGTTTAATAACGATGTAGATGTAACGAAACTGTTTGATCAGATTTATCATCTTGTCACCGGAAATAAGCCGGGCGGCATAACGATTTTGGAAATCGCATATTCTGCCGGGCTTATGATCGGTATTTTGATCTTTTTCAATCATTTCGGGAAACGCCGTTTTACAGTAGACCCTACGCCGATGGAAGTGCAGATGCGGGTGTATGAAAACGATATTCAGACAACGCTTATTGAAAATGCGGCAAGAAAAGAAAAAGAGATCGATGTCGGAAAAGGAGGCGGTATCCATGGGACAGGCGGCTGAGGTGATCGTGGAAGAGCTTGTGCTGGCTCTTGTCGGATTGAGTGCAGGGGCGGCTGTGGCAGGCGGCTTATTTTCTTTTATCGTGGAACTCGGAGTGATCGCTGATTTTGCCGATCGGACACACACGGGAGACAAATTGCTTTTCTATGAAACATGTGTGGCGCTTGGCGGAATAATCGGAAATATCGTTTTTCTTTTTTACTCTTTTGCGCCGAATGCGGTATCGTTTGCTTCTGCGTCTTTTGCGTCCGGGGCGGTACAAGTTCTGTTTGGGATTTTTGCCGGGATTTTTGTCGGATGCTGGTCGATGGCGCTTGCGGAGATATTAAATGTTTTTCCGATCTTTATGCGCCGCGCGCGAATCGTCAGATACGCGTCTGTTTTTGTGATCGGCGCAGCCATAGGAAAAGGATTGGGAGCAGGATTGTTTTTCTTAAAAGGCTGGTAGAAGATGAAAGACAAGGCGGGATTCAACAGGAAAATTATCTTGAAAGAGGCAGGGTTTTGGACTATCATTAATCTTAGTATTCTGAAAACAGGAAGCCCCTTGGCTTCAGACAATGGTAGTTCACTGCAGAAAGTCTGTCATATAGGGTGTATGAGATATTGTTTGGAAGATGACGATAGATTTAAGACACGGAAAGGAACGAAAACAGTATGCTTCAGATAAAAGAAATATGTAAGGAATACCGGACGGGAAGTCTTGTTCAAAAAGCGCTTGATAAAGTGAGCCTGAATCTGCGTGATAATGAGTTCGTGGCGATTTTAGGACCAAGCGGTTCGGGGAAAACGACGCTGTTAAATGTCATCGGAGGATTGGACAGGTATGACGGCGGAGACTTGATCATAAACGGGATTTCGACGAAGAAATACAAAGACCGGGACTGGGATTCGTATCGGAATCACACGATCGGTTTTGTGTTTCAAAGTTATAATCTGATCCCTCATCAAACACTTTTGGCAAATGTGGAACTGGCGCTTACGATTTCGGGAGTAGGCAAAGCGCAGCGCAGAGAACGTGCGAGACAGGCGTTGGAGAAAGTTGGCTTAGGCGAGCAGATCCACAAGCGCCCGAGTCAGCTTTCCGGCGGACAGATGCAAAGAGTTGCCATTGCAAGAGCGCTTGTAAATAACCCGGATATCCTCCTTGCCGATGAACCACAGGGGCGCTTGACAGCGAGACAAGTATTCAGGTGATGGAGCTTCTTAAAGAGGTTGCGCAGGACAGGCTTGTTGTTATGGTAACTCATAATCCCGAGCTGGCGCAGCAGTATGCTACAAGAATCGTTGAGTTAAAAGACGGAAAGATTCGTTCGGACAGCGATGCATTTTATGTGGATGAAGAAACGGCAGACGTTCCGGAACATAAAAATATGGGGAAATCATCCATGTCGTTTCTGACGGCGCTTTCACTTAGCTTTCATAATCTCAAGACGAAAAAAGCGAGAACATTATTGACTTCTTTTGCCGGATCGATCGGAATTATCGGCATTGCGCTTATTCTCTCTTTGTCCGCAGGAGTGAATGACTACATAAAAAATATAGAAAGAGAAACGCTTTCCCAATATCCGCTTCAGATCCAAAGTACAGGATTTGATTTTACTTCGATGATGACAGGCGGGGAAGATTCGGAAGAAGTAAAAGCGGTGTCTGCGGGAACATCTTCAAAAGAGCGGCGGGAAAAAGAAAATATAAGGGTGATCGACATGGTCACGAATATGTTTTCGACAATGGATTCAAATGATCTGGAATCTTTGAAAAAGTTTTTAGACAGTAAAGAAAGCCGGATCGATCAATACACAAATGCAGTTGAGTATTCTTATCAGGTTGTTCCGCAGATCTATGCGCAAGACGGGGAGAAAGTCTGTCAGGTACATCCGGACCGCTCTTTCGAGGCGGCAGGGCTTGGTTCGTCTGTCGGCTCAAACAGTCTGATGTCTTCGATGATGAGTACAGACGTCTTTTATCAGATGCCGGCAGATTCCGATCTGTATAAAGATCAGTACGATGTGAAAGCCGGCAGGTGGCCGAAATCATACAATGAATGCGTGCTTGTGCTGACGTCCGGCGGAGGTATGAGCGACCTTTTGCTGTACACGCTGGGCTTAAGAGATCCGTTGGAGCTGGAAGAGATGGTTGCGCGATTCGTCGAGGAAGAGCAGATCGAAGTTCCGAAAGATTCAACTGTCTATACATATGATGATATTCTCGGAAAAGAGTTTAAACTGGTAAACAGTGCGGATTACTATGAGTATGACAACAGTTATCATGTGTGGAAAGATCGTTCGGGAGATCAGACGTACATGGACAAAGTTGTGAAAAATGCCGAGCCGATCCGGATCGTCGGCATCGTTCAGCCTGTAAAAGATGCAAACGGAGCAGCTTTGATGTCAGGCATCAATTATCCCGCTTCATTGACAAAACATGTCGCAGAAGAAGCGGAAAACTCAAAAATAGTCAAAGATCAGAAGGCAGATCCGAAACGAAACGTTCTTACAGGGGAACATTTCGGGACAGAAAATGTAAAGGGCAACGTTAATATGGATTCTCTGATTACGATTGACGAACAAAAACTTGCCCGGGCATTTGCATTTGATCAAAATGCCTTTTCGGGAATGCAAAAACGGATGGTCTTTCTGAGATTTTCCGTTCTGCCGGAAGTTCAGTCAATCTTTCGGGAATGTTAGATCTAAGTAAGATTCAAGTTCAGCTTCCCGAACTGCCGCAGATGAATCTGGAAGAATTGCTGGGAGACCTTGATCTTACAGTTTCGCCGGAAGGATTTTTGCCGTTGGCAGAAAGCCTGACAGAAGGTACGCAGAATATGCGGCCGCGCATCCGGAGGCGGACTATTCTGCGCTTGCACAACAGTTCGGACAATACCTTGGAACGCCAAAAGCGCAGGAAATCATACGAAGAAATATCAGTGAGATCATCCAGTCGGGCGGCGGGATGTCCGTGACGATGGAACAGCTTCAGGCAATGGTGAAAGAAATAGCGGAAGGATACGGAAAATTTATCGTTGAAAACGGCTATCAGGATCCGTCTAAGTTTGATGAATATTTGGCGGAATATATGCAGACAGAAGAAGCGAAAGCGATATTGAACCGATATGCAAATGAGATTTTCGGAGGTATTGCAGGTAATGTTCAGATTACCGCAGAACAGCTTCAGAAGCTTTCAAAAGAGCTCACGGAAGGGTATCTTCTCTATGCGGCGGAAAACGGGCTGGCTGATCCGACAAAGATCGGAGAGCATTTTATTGCATATTTAAAAACGGAAGACGGACGGCAAAGACTGTCTGACGGGATGAAAGGAATCGTAGACGCGGACAGTCTGGAACAGCAGATCACAGACGCGTTCGGTTCTTATATGAAAGGCGCGGTTTCCTCTTATGCGGGAGCCGTAGGAACAGCGGTTGAGAGGCAGATCACATCGGCTATGGAGCAGGTTATGAATCAGATGGCAGAAGGACTGCAGTTTTCTGTAGGACAGGCAATGACACAGATCGGAAGCAGTCTGCAAAATGCTATGCATGTAGATGAAGATGCGTTTGCCGAGGCGTTTCAGATGAATATGACAGGAGAGGAACTGGCAGAACTGATGATGTCTATGGGAGCTGCGAAAAATGCGACGTATGACAATAATCTCAAACAGTTAGGTTATGTTGATTTCGCTGTTCCGACTACGATTTCGATCTATCCGAAAGATTTTGAAAGCAAAGAAGAAGTCGTCAGAATTCTTGATGATTATAACAGAAAAATGGAAGAACAAGGAAAAGAAGAACAGGTTATCACATATACGGATATGGTCGGCGCGCTGATGTCGTCTGTGACACAGATCATAGACGTTATCAGTTATGTGCTCGTTGCGTTTGTAGCGATTTCCCTTATCGTATCATCGATCATGATCGGTGTGATCACCTATATCAGTGTTCTTGAGCGAAAGAAAGAAATCGGGATACTGCGCGCAATCGGAGCTTCTAAAAGTAATATTTCACAAGTATTTAATGCCGAGACGTTTATTATCGGTTTGTGTGCGGGCGTGATCGGGATCGGGATAACGCTTCTGCTTTTGATCCCGGGAAATGCTCTGATCCATCATTTGGCAGGAACGAATGACGTAAGCGCGGTTCTTCCGGTAATTCCGGCGATCATACTTATTATTCTCAGCGTAATACTGACGCTGCTCGGAGGACTGCTTCCGTCTAAAAAAGCTGCGAAAAGTGATCCTGTAACTGCCCTTCGGACAGAATAATTTCTTGCATAAGCAATCAAGACAGATAACCAATGCTTGCGGCTGTGTATGTATAGAAAATCTTGATATGAACTATAAAAGCGATGGAGAAGTGATTTTTGATTATGGAAAATAAAATTGTCATACAGAATTTTGGACCGGTAAAAGAGGCACAGATTAATTTGAATAAAAAATTTCAGATATTTATAGGCGCTCAGGCTTCCGGTAAAAGCACAATTTGCAAGGTGGTATATTTTGTTCAAAATATAGAAGAAAATATATCTTTTGTCTAAAGAACGGATGCCATATTACAAAAAGAAATACCGATAAGATATGAGGTGGAAGAAAAATGAAAAATTTAATCTTTAGTTTAAATGCGACAGTACCGGTTTTCCTGTTAATGGCGCTTGGGTTTCTCTTTCGGAAACTCGGATGGATCGACGAAGTATTTGCATCGAAAATGAATCAGTTCGTCTTTCTTGTGCCGCTTCCGCTTCTTGTGTTTGAAGATCTTGCATCTGTCGATTTTCAGAAAGTGTGGAATTTAAAATTCGTTTTATTTTGTTTCTTCGTGACTCTTGCAAGCATTGCTCTTGCCGGTATACTTTCGTTATTATGGAAGAACAGGGGAATAAGAGGAGAGTTTATACAGGCGTCATACAGAAGCAGCGCGGCGCTTCTTGGGATCGCATTCATCCAAAATATATACGGAGATGCGGGTCTGGCGCCTCTTATGATCATCGGAAGCGTGCCGTTATATAACATGATGGCAGTCGCCGTCCTGTCCTTCTTTCAGCCGGAACAAAGAAAACGAGATAAGTTGTTATGGAAAAAGACGCTGAAAGGGATCGTGACCAATCCAATCATAATCGGCATAGCCGCAGGTCTTTTCTGGTCGGCGCTTCGGATACCGATGCCGTATGTAATAGAAAAAACAGTGTCAAATATAGGCGCTGTCGCGACGCCTCTTGGATTGATGGCGCTCGGCGCTTCTTTTGATGTTCAAAAAGCGCTTGGAAAGATCAAACCTGTCATTGCTGCCTGTATGTTGAAGCTTGTCGGATTTACAGCGGTGTTTCTGCCTTTTGCGGTGATGCTCGGATTTCGCAGAGAAGAATTGATCGCGATTCTCGTCATGCTTGGATCGGCGACAACAGTAAGCTGCTATGTTATGGCAAAAAATATGGGACATGAAGGCACGCTGACGTCAGGCGTCGTCATGCTGACTACAGTATTCAGTGCGTTTACATTAACAGGGTGGCTGTTCATTTTAAAAAGTATGAATTTGGTATGAATAAGAATGGTTTCCTTATAAAGTGAAACTTCGTATCCGCTTCTCTTTGGAAAACCTGAAGTTGGTCTCATACAGTATAAAATTATCTGTGTGAGATTAGGAGCGCATTGCATCAGTTGTGTTTTGTGTACAAAACTCACATAAAATAAACGAAAATAGGCACATATTATTACGGGAAATCATAAAAAATTCCGTTTTTACTCTAATCTATAAGGAAAAATGCATAAAAAACTTTAAAAAAAATTAATTTATGATAGAATATAAACAATACTGGTCTTTCGTGGGAGGAGAAAAACCAAAAGACAGTTTAGCAATAGCAGAAAAAACAGTATCGTAGAATGGAGAAAAAGTATGAAAAAGAAAATGTGGAGGACGGGGTTGTGCGGATTGACAGCGTGCAGCATGTTGTTCACTATGCCGGCGTTGGCATGGGCGGCAGATGAACCCCAAAACACGAACATTGATAACGGACTCATTGCGTATTATGACTTTGAGAATGTGAATGAGAAGAAAGTCCCGAATGTACAAGGTGAGGAGAAATATGCGGGAACATTGTCAGGAGATAATGTTTCGGTTGAGGACGGTACACTTTTTGGAAAATCTCTGAAGTTTACAGAGGGCACACAGGGTGTGATGACCATTCCTCAGATTATGAATACAGGGGAGAAAAGCTATTCTGTTTCTATGTGGTTTAAGTATGATACAACTACAGACAGAGGGGGCAAAAAACAGTTCTTCTGCAGCAGAATGGAGCTGGACGTACGTTCTTACAGTTTACGAGTGATAACAAGTATGCAACATATGTAAATCAGACAGATGTGTTTAGTGACAAGACATTTGATGCAAAACAATGGCAGCACGTAACGATTACATATGATACAGATACGAAAAAAGTTACGTTTTATGTAAATGGTGAGTCTGACGGGGAAAAAGCAGCAGGTAATGCGGAGACGAATGCGTTGACAGATCTTCTGATCGGGCGTCATAAAAATGCAGGAAATGACCCGCTTTCTATGAGAGGTCTTGTGGACGAAATCCGTGTATATGATAAGTTCTCACAGCAGAAGAGGCAAAAGCTGTTTATGAATCAAAAGCAGGAGCAATGCTCTTCCCACAGTTACAGGAAACTCTTAAAGAGGCGAAAGCATTAGATGAATCGGGAAGTTTGGGCGCAGAAGTAGAAGAAGCGAAGTTTTGAAAGAAGCGATTACAGAAGCGGAAAAATTAACTTCTCAAAGTCCGTTGTCTGAAATATCCGAGATGATTGAAACTCTTGAAGAAGCAATGAAGAATTATCGTGCTGAGGTCGGAGTTGTACTTACAGTTTCTCCGACAAAAGAGGAGCGCTCTATTGACAGAGGAACAATAGGTATCAACCACCGTTATGCGTTCAACGGATATGGTTCTTTTGACAGCACGACAATGAAAATGAAAGATGAGTTACAGAGCTTTACAAAGATGCGGGATTTGGTTCTATCCGTTATCCGGGAGGAACGATCTCAAACCTGTTCCGTTGGAAAGATACGATTGGGGATAAAGAAGACCGTGTAAATCAGATCCATGGCTTTTACAACAATCGGGGGCAGGGTGGAATCGCTCCGAACTTCGGATTGACAGAAGTTGCTGATTTCGCATATCGTGATGACGTTCAGTCAGAGATTGTTTATGTATACGGTTTCGGACGTGGTTCTGCACAGGATGCTGCAGATCTTGTAGAGTATTTGAACGCTCCGGCAGGAAGTAATCCGAATGATGGTGTAGCATGGGCAGATATCCGAAAAGCAAACGGACATGAAGAACCATATAATGTACGCTACTTTGAAATTGGAAACGAGAATAATCAGGGTGGCGATGACGGAACAGCTTCTCAACAGTATTGGATGTCAAAGGTTGAAGGTGGAGCTGAAAAGGCGTATGTAGAAGGTGGAGTGGCAAGCTTTACAAAACAGTATGCGGTGAAAAAAGATGACTGGAATAAGGCAGCATCTGTCAGTGACGGAACTGCAAATCAGGTTCGTTACATGCGTTATGCAAACCCGAATCCGATGACAGGAAAAGATGGAAAGACATTGGTTGAGAACTTTGAAGCTGTTCAAAAAGGAAGCGTTGAAGTATGGGTAGGCACTGACGGAGAGGGAAACAATCATAAATGGGAGGTTGTAGAAAGTCTTGACAACGCAGGAGCGAATGACCAGAAAGTGACAATCGACTACAGAGACGGATCAATCCACTTCGGAGACGGAACACATGGTAAAATCCCGGCGAAGGGACAACAAATCTATGTGACATATAAAGTTGACAGAGACGGATTTGTGGATGTTTCTAAAGCAATGAAAGAGACGACAGATCAGATCAATGCAATCTATGCAGAAAAAGGCAGCACAGAGAAAGCATCCTGCTATGTATATTCCAGTTATGAAACGCAGGGATTATTAATAAAATGAAAGCAGGCGGCTGGGATGAATATTATGATGGACTGACAATTCATCCATATTGTGGAAATCCGGGCGAGAACAACTCAGATAATGAATTTTATGATAATGCAATGAAACTTGCTGAAGACGTAGGTATTAAAAAAGTAGAAAACTTTGTAAATATGCTTCCGGAAGGAAAAGTTCCTGTTATATCTGAGTATGGTATTTTCAGATGCGTATCACCACGACTTCGTTCACAGACACATGCAGTATATATTGCAAAGTCTTATGGAGTACGTTCGTCTCGGAAGTCCGTACATTCAGAAACACTGTCTTGTAGACTGGTATAGTAGTGGTGCAGACTCACTTGGACCTACACAGCAGGCGGTTATCCAGGCAGTACCGCAGACGGGCGCTAATCAAGGAACAGGAGAAGGGAACTTCCGTTTCTTCTCAACACCTTCAGCAAAAGTGTTCGAGTTATTCTCTAACTCATTTGCAAAAGGAACGAAAGTAGTCGGAACAGAGTTTGAACACGTAGAAACATTGGCAAACGGAACAAAAGCATATTCCGCAATCGCAAGTAAAGGTGATGACGGAACATTATATGTAACTGTAGTAAATACAGATCGTGAGAATGATAAGAAACTTCGTGTGAAAGTAGAAGGCGTAGACTGACAGGCAAAACAGTAGAAGTACAGACGCTCGCGGGTGAAAGCTTCGTTGATGAAAACAGCTTGGCAGAGCCGGATAAAGTAACGATTGAAAACTCAACAGTTACGGCAGAAGGCACAGATCTTGAGCTGACGGCAAAAGCACACTCCGTAATGTCAATTACAGTGAAAGAAAAAGTGGATCCGCCTGCACCGGAGACATATACAGTAACAGCAAAAGCAAACAATACGGACATGGGAACTGTAACGATTGACCCTGTAAAAGATAAATACAATGCAGGCGAAAAAGTAACAGCAACAGCGACAGCAAAAGAAGGCTATGAGTTTGTAAACTGGACAGTAGACGGTCAAGAAGTTTCTACAAAAACTACATATGAACTTACAGTAGAAAAGAACACAGAACTGACAGCTAACTTTAAAGCAAAAGCTCCGGTAGAAGAGAAGTTTACAGTAACAGCGAGAGTAAACGACTCTAAGATGGGAGAGGCGAAAATTGATCCTGACAAAGCAGAATATGTTAAGGGAGAGAAAGTAAAAGCCATAGCGACAGCAAAAGAAGGCTATGAGTTGTAAACTGGACAGTAGACGGTGAAGCAGTTTCAACAGAAGCTACATATGAATTTACAGTAGATAAGAACGTAGAACTGACAGCGAACTTCAAAGAGACAGAAAAACCGGTAGAGAAGTTTACAGTAACAGCAAAAGTAAATGACTCTAAGATGGGAACAGTAAAACTTGATCCTGACAAAGCAGAATATGCTAAGGGAGAGAAAGTAACGGCAACAGCAACGGCAAAAGAAGGCTATGAGTTTGTGAACTGGACAGTAGAAGGGAAAGCGGTTTCTACAGAAACTACATATGAATTCTTAGTAGATAAGAACGTAGAACTGACAGCGAACTTCAAAAGACAGAAAAACCGGTAGAGAAGGTTACAATAACAGTAAAAGCAAACGACTCTAAGATGGGAACGGTAAAACTTGATCCTGCAAAAGAAAGCTATGAAAACGGCGAAATTGTAACAGCGATTGCGACAGCAAAAGAAGGATACAAGTTTGTGAACTGGACAGTAGCCGGCAAAGTAGTTTCTGATAAAGCAGAGTACAAGTTTAAGGTTGACAGAGCAGCGGAGCTGCAAGCAAACTTTGTAAAAGTGTCAGAAGATCCGAAACCGGAGAATCCGAAGGATGAGGATAAAGCAGTTCAGACAGGAGACAACGGCGTATCACCGATCATTCCGCTTGCAGGTTGATGTTAGCGGCAGGAGCGGCAGTCGTAGCTCTTCGCAAAAAAGAAGACTAATCTGAATATTTGAACAGTCTGAAAAACAGATCGGATAGCATAAAGATTGTCTTGATAAAAAGCAAAAAATGAAACAAAACCAGAGGCGCCGCGCTATGCGGCGTCTCTTTCTGTATAACGAATGGCGCGGGCTGAACTGCTACATATTTATAATCAGGTATCAAATAAAGATAGGAAAAGAAATAAAAATCGGTTATAATAAGTATAAGAAGGTTGACTGGTGGAGCAAATAAAAATGGATAGATATTTGAAATGAATGCTTATGAACGATTGATTTCGTGGAATAAAGGATAATGTTCATAAAATACAAATTTAAGGTATTGGAAGTATGATTTTTAATAATAGAGAGTTGGTAAAAGAGGTGGTATATCTATGACAACAAGAGAGTTAGTGAGTCAATATGTTGAAGTGCTCTGTAAAATATACGGAAAACATTTGAAAACAGTTATTCTGTATGGTTCTTATGCAAGGGGCGATTATACAAAGGACTCGGATATAGATATTATGGTGCTTTTGGATTTAAGTGATATAGACATTAAAAAGTATCGTCATGAGTTATCTGGTGCAACCTATGATTTTAATATGGATTATGATGTAGATATTAAGCCGATAGCAAAGAATCAAGAGCATTTTAATAAGTGGGTAGAAGTGTATCCGTTTTATTCAAATGTGGCAAGTGAGGGGGTAAAGTTATTTGACGCAGCATAATGAAAAAGGCACAAGGCGAGATTTGGTTCTATATAGGTTGGAAGTTGCTAAAAGTGATATAAAATCAGCAAAAATTCTTTTAGATGCAGGAGAATGCAGGGGAGCGAATAACAGAGCCTATTATGGAATTTATCATGCTATTTCAGCTATTCATGCTTTAGATGGAAACGCATATAAGAGGCATAAGGATGCCCTTGCAAATTTTAATAAAAATTATATCAAGACAGAAATCTTCCCAAGAATTTTGGGAAGGAAAATTGCTGAGGCTGAAGAAATACGACATGCCAGCGATTATGATGACTTCTATATAGCGACTAGAGAAGAAGTTGAGGAACAAATTGACACAGCAGTAGAATTGGTTGAAAAAATAGAAGAATACGTCTTGAAAGAGATGGGATAATCGTTTTTGTATCATTCATGAAATATCTATGGAGATTTTGAAGAGCAAAATGCATTGTGGGTATTGGAAGATACTGATATATATAAATATAGACTTATAGAATTGTGACAAAATAATATATTATTATCCTACACAGAAAGTGATATCGTTTGCATAAGCGCGGAGGTATCACTTTTTCGTTTGTGTTATAATCTGATATATAAAAATAAGAATAAAGAAAAGGAGACTGTTGCTATGAGATACATAGAAGAAAGGTGTTTTGATATGAAAGAAAACAAACGAACAATTTCTGTAGATTAACTTCTTTTTTGTAAAGATTGTGAAAATGAAACACTGTTTCTACATACGAAAAGACTCTATGCAGACAACGAAGAATATCTCTGTTATCCTCTAAACATTCTATTGTGAAATTACAGTGCAAATTGTCCGTAAAATGTGTTACACTTCTAATACAGCAAAAAATAGCTTTTGATTTATCACGCAGGCTGATCGGTTTCTATAATGGCAGAACGATGAGCGCGGCGGAGCTGATAGGCTGATTTTTGTATGCTGTGTTGATATAGGAGGGAACGACTGTGGAAGCGTATACAAGTTTTGCGTATGTTTATGATACATTTATGGATAATGTTCCTTATGGCGAATGGGCGAGGCACATCCGCGAGAAGCTTTGCGAACATGGCGTGACAGACGGGATCGTGCTCGACCTCGGATGCGGAACAGGAACGATGACGGAACGGCTTGCCGGATATGGATACGATATGATAGGGGTCGATAATTCGGAGGAAATGTTAGAACTTGCGATGGAAAAGAAAACGGAGTCAGGATATGATATCCTCTATCTGCTTCAGGATATGCGCGGGTTTGAGCTGTACGGAACCGTTCGGGCGGTCGTAAGCGTCTGCGATTCCGTTAACTATATAACAGAACCAGACGAACTGGAAGAAGTCTTCCGACTTGTAAACAATTACCTTGATCCGAAAGGGATTTTTTTATTTGACTTCAATACTGTTCACAAATACCGCGATGTGATCGGTGACAGTACGATCGCGGAAGACCGCGGCGTGTGCAGCTTTATTTGGGATAACAGATACTATGAGAAAGAACAGATCAACGAGTACGATCTGACGCTGTTTATCGCGGAAGATTTTAACCCTATGGAAAATGCATATGTTTCAGAAAGAACGGCAGATTCGGAAGATGCTCTGCTTTCAGAAGAAGGAGCGGGTGACTTGGAAGATACTATGTTTTCAGAAGAAGAGGGTGGCGAAAACGGAAGTTTATATCGGAGATATACGGAGACGCATTATCAAAGAGGGTATACGCTTGCCGAGATACAAGAACTTCTGGAACGTGCAGGTCTTGTATTTATAGAGCTTACGATGCGGATACGAAAGAGACGCCGAACGATACGAGCGAGAGAATATGCGTGATCGCCCGTGAAAACGGAAAATAAACAGAATGAGTAATAATAAAATAACGATAAATTCATGATAAATAAACAGAGCAAGCGACAAAAAGAAAATAGAATGAAGTAATGATAAAATAAAACAGAACAGGAGAAAGATTGATGAAAGATTATATTGTAAGAGCATCTGCGGCGAATGCACAGATCCGCGCATTTGCGGCAGTGACAACAGAACTGACAGAGGAGGCTCGCAAGCGTCATGAGACAAGTCCTGTCGCAACGGCGGCTCTCGGAAGACTGCTCACAGGCGGAGCAATGATGGGAAGCATGATGAAAAATGACACAGATATGCTGACGATACAGATCAAATGTTCCGGTCCGATCGGAGGTCTTACAGTGACAGCGGACAGCAAAGGGAATGTCAAAGGTTATGTGCATGAACCGAATGTGATTCTTCCTCCGAAAAACGGAAAACTCGATGTAGGCGGAGCGCTCGGACAGGGCGTAATGACGGTGATAAAAGACATGGGGCTTAAAGAGCCGTATTCAGGACAGACGATTCTTCAGACAGGGGAAATCGCGGAAGATCTGACGTATTATTTCGCTACGTCAGAACAGGTTCCGTCTTCCGTAGGGTTGGGCGTTCTCATGGAAAAAGACAATACGGTGCGCTGTGCAGGCGGATTCATTGTGCAGGTAATGCCGTTTATCGAAGATGAAGTGTTGAACAAACTGGAAGAAAATATTCAGAACATCCGATCTGTAACTTCTATGCTCGATCATGGACATACGCCGGAAGAAATGCTTGCGCAAGTATTAGAAGGACTTGATCTTGAGATTACAGATACGATGCCTGCAAAATTTTATTGCAACTGTTCAAAGAAGCGGATCGAAAAGGCAATTATCAGCATCGGTAAAAAAGATATTCAGTCAATGATCGATGATGGAAAAGATATCGAAGTAAAATGTCATTTCTGTAATGAAGCATATAATTACACTGTAGACGAGCTGAAAGAATTACTGAAAAAAAGCAGATAAGGCAGAAAATCAGGCAAAACAGTTATTACGGATGAAGATAGAAAATAGAGTAAGACGGCTTGTGCCGATGATGGGGAAACCAGAAAAGCCGGGAGCGGAAAGGTGGAGTTAAAGATGAGACATGGTTTTGTGAAAGTAGCGGCTGCCACGCCTGATATTCGAGTGGCAGATGTGGAATATAATACAGAACAGATATGCAGGGCGATCGATCAGGCATATGAAAAAGGGGCGAAGATCGTCGCATTTCCCGAATTATGCGTAACAGGATATACATGCGGAGATCTTTTTACGCAGAACGTTTTGCTGAACGCGGCATACGGCGCAGTGAAAAAGATTGCAGGGCATACAAAAGGCAAAAACATTCTGGCGTTTGTGGGAATGCCGCTTACAGAAGGCGGGAAACTTTATAACACGGCGGCGGCAGTCAACGATGGAAAAGTGATCGGATTTACAACGAAAACATTTCTTCCCAATTACGGAGAGTTTTACGAGATGCGTCAATTCACTCCGGGACCGGACAGTGTGAGGTGGATTCAGTTTGACGGAGAAAAGGTTCCTTTCGGGCCGAAGATCCTGTTTCAGGATGATGAGACGGCGGATCTTATAGTAGGCGCGGAAATATGCGAAGACGTCTGGTCTCCTGTTCCTCCGAGTATTGAGGAGGCTTTGGCAGGAGCGACGATCATTGTCAACTGTTCTGCAAGTGACGAAACGGTCGGAAAAGGAAGTTACAGAACCCGTCTGATCGCAGGTCAGTCCGCGCGCCTGATCGCGGGATATGTCTATGCGAACGCGGGAGAAGGAGAGTCAACGACGGATCTCGTTTTCGGAGGACATAATATCATTGCGGAAGACGGAACGATCCTCCGGCAGTCAGAACGTTATAAAAACGAGATCATTTATTCAGAGATCGATCTTGAAAAAATTGTAGGAGAGAGACGTAAAAATACGACGTTTTCACCGGAAAAGCTAAATTGCGGTTGTCCGGTAGTTGTGCCGTTTCATGTGGGAATATGCGATACTGTTCTTACGAGAAACTTTTCACAGCATCCCGTTTCGTGCCGTCTGACGAGGCGGCGCGAGCGCATATTTGTGACGAAATCTTGACAATTCAGGCAATGGGTCTGAAAAAAAGGTTGTCGCATACGAATGCAAAATCAGCGGTTGTCGGCATTTCGGGCGGTCTGGATTCTACATTGGCTCTGCTTGTCACGGCAAAGGCGTTCGATATGCTGGGACGGGATAAAAAAGAGATTATTGCGGTTACGATGCCGTGCTTTGGGACAACAGACCGCACATATAATAATGCGTGTGAGATGACGAGACAGACCGGAGCGACGTTGATTGAAGTGCCGATCGGAGAAGCGGTGAACGTTCATTTCAGAGATATCGGACATGATCCCGATGTGCATGATGTAACTTATGAAAATGCACAGGCAAGAGAGCGGACTCAGGTGCTTATGGATATTGCGAATCGGGAAGCCGGTATGGTGATCGGAACAGGCGATATGTCGGAGCTTGCTTTAGGGTGGGCGACATATAACGGAGATCACATGTCTATGTACGGCGTCAATGCGTCTGTACCGAAAACGCTTGTGCGTCATCTTGTTCAGCATGCGGCGGATACAACAGAAAATGAATCATTAAGACAGGTGCTTTATGATGTGCTTGATACGCCTGTAAGTCCTGAACTTCTTCCGCCGAAAGACGGAGACATAGCACAGAAAACAGAAGATCTTGTCGGACCGTACGAACTGCATGACTTTTACCTTTATTATATGCTCCGCTTCGGTTTCTCACCGGAGAAAATTTTTACTTTGGCGGTGAATGCGTTTGCAGGCGTTTATGAAAAAGAGACGATTTTGAAATGGCTGAAAATATTTTATCGTAGATTTTTCTCGCAGCAGTTCAAACGTTCTTGTCTGCCGGACGGACCGAAAGTCGGAAGCGTAGCTCTTTCGCCGCGAGGCGACTGGAGAATGCCAAGCGACGCATGCGCGGCGTTATGGCTGAAAGAGTTGGAACAACTGCAATAACTGTAAATAACAGGAATAACCGGAAACAACAAGGATAGATAGAAACAACAGGAATCATCGGAACATCTCTTTGGGAAACGAGGTGTTGACGGAACTGTTATATAAAATGAGTGGGAAAGTGTGAGAATATATGAAACTGATCAAGACAGAAGAAGCGGTCGGAAGTGTACTCTGCCATGACATTACACAAATCATTCCCGGCGTTGTAAAAGACGCAGTTTTCCGAAAAGGGCATGTGGTAACGCAAGAGGATATTCCGGTACTGCTCTCGGTTGGAAAAGAGCATCTGTATGTATGGGAGAAACAAGAAGGAATGCTTCATGAAAACGAGGCGGCGGAAGTTTTAAGACGAGTATGTCAGGGGAGATTTCTGAAAGCGTCAAAGCCGAAAGAAGGGAAGATTGAGCTGACGGCGGAAACAGACGGACTGCTTAAAGTTGATAAAGAAAAACTGAACGCGGTAAATGGGTTAGGACAAATCGTGATCGCATCACGCCACGGGAATTTTCCTGTGAAAAAAAGGAGACAAGGTCGCAGGAATGCGTGTCGTACCTCTCGTGATCGAAGAAGAAAGATGGAACAGGTTAACCGGATGTGCGGAAACGAACCGATTTTTACGATTCTGCCGTTTTGTCAGATGAAAGCGGCGGTCGTGACAACCGGAAGCGAAGTGTATCACGGAAGGATCGAAGATAAATTTACTCCTGTTGTAAAAGAAAAACTAAGAGAGTGCGGTATGGAAGTAATCGGCGATACTCTTTGCAGTGACGATGCCGATATGGTTACAGAAGCTGTGAAAAAGTGGATCGAACAGGGGGCGGAACTGGTTGTCTGCACCGGAGGAATGAGCGTTGATCCTGATGATCGTACACCTCTTGCAATCCGAAATGCGGCAGATGAAGTGATCACTTATGGAGCTCCGGTTTTACCCGGCGCGATGTTTATGCTCGCATATGCAGGAAAAGTTCCGATCATGGGACTCCCGGGATGCGTAATGTATGCAAAACGGACGATATTCGATCTGATACTGCCGAGAATTGCGGCGGGGGAACGGCTGAAAGCAGAAGATTTTACCGCGCTCGGAGAAGGCGGTTTGTGTTTGAACTGTCCGGTGTGTACTTTCCCGAACTGCAGTTTCGGAAAATAGGAAGAAAAATAAATCATAAAAGGAATGAGAGGAAAATTTTCGGAGGTAGTAAAATGAGAACCGGTATACAGGAAGAATTAGAATTGTATATGAGTAAATCTGTGGCGCAGGCATCAAACAGAGAGATTTATGAAGCGTTGCTTTTGTTTGTGCAGAAACTGGCGGCAGGAAAAGAAAGAGCTGCAGGGAAAAAGAAGCTTTATTACATTTCGGCAGAGTTTTTGATCGGAAAACTGTTGTCAAACAATATGATCAATCTCGGTATTTATGATGAAGTAAAAGAAATGCTCTTTCAAAACGGAAAAGATATATGTCAGATCGAGGAGGTTGAGCCGGAGCCATCTCTTGGAAACGGAGGGCTTGGGAGACTGGCGGCATGTTTTCTTGATTCGATCGCAACACTCGGACTGCCCGGAGACGGGATCGGACTGAATTATCACCTCGGCCTGTTCAAACAGGAGTTTAAAGACCATCTTCAAAAAGAGCTTCCGAATCCGTGGATTGAGAAACAGTCATGGCTGACAAAAACGGATGTTGTCTATCCGGTTTCTTTCAGAGGATTGAAAGTTAATGCAAGAATGTACGATATCGCAGTGACGGGATATCATGATCAGACAAACAAACTGCACCTTTTTGACATCGATTCTGTTGATGAGGGAATCGTGGAAGACGGAATTCATTTTGATAAAGAAGATATCGCAAAAAATCTGACGTTGTTTTTATATCCTGATGACAGCGATGAAAAAGGAAGCTTCTGCGCATTTATCAGCAGTATTTCATGGTAAGCAGCGCCGCACAGATGATCTTGGATGAATGTGTGCAAAAAGGAAGTACATTGTATGATCTGCCGGATTATGCTGTCATCCAGATCAACGACACTCATCCTACAATGGTCATTCCCGAACTGATCCGGCTTCTTGTGGAAAGAGGGCTTGATATCGATGAAGCGATCGATGTCGTATCCCGTACATGCGCGTATACGAATCATACGATTTTGGCAGAAGCGCTTGAAAAATGGCCGATCGGATATTTAAAAAAGGTTGTGCCGCAGCTCGTTCCGATCATTGAGATACTTGATGATAAAGTTCGCAGAAGATTCAGCGATGAATCAACAGCCATCATAGACAGAAACGATACTGTTCATATGGCGCATATCGACATTCATTACGGATTCAGCGTTAACGGAGTGGCGGCGCTTCATACGGACATCTTAAAACAATCGGAACTGAATCATTTTTATAAAATCTATCCTGATAAATTCAATAATAAAACAAACGGGATTACGTTCCGCAGATGGCTTCTTCACTGCAACCCGCGTCTTACGGCGCTGCTTGATGAAACAATCAAAGACGAGTATAAAGAAGATGCCTCTAAACTTGTCAAACTGCTTGAATACAAAGACGACGAGACTGTTTTGAAACGCCTTTTAGAGATTAAAAAAGAAAATAAAAAAGATCTTGCCGCGTATCTGAAAGAGACACAGGCAATAGAGATAGACGCAGATACGATTTTCGATATTCAGGTAAAAAGACTTCACGAGTATAAACGGCAGCAGTTAAATGCACTGTATATTATTGATAAATATTTGGAGATCAAGGAGGGGATTCTTCCGAAAACTCCGATCACAGCGATCTTCGGGGCGAAAGCGGCTCCGGCATATGTGATCGCAAAGGATATCATTCATCTTATACTTTGCCTGCAGGAGATCATTAATAATGATCCGGAAGTAAGTCCTTATCTGAAAGTTGTCATGGTAGAGAATTATAATGTGACAAAGGCTGAAAAACTGATTCCTGCATGTGATATATCCGAGCAGATCTCTCTTGCGTCAAAAGAGGCAAGCGGCACGGGGAATATGAAGTTTATGTTAAACGGTGCAGTCACTCTCGGTACAGAGGACGGGGCAAACGTAGAGATACATGAACTTGTAGGAGACGATAATATTTTCGTGTTCGGAGCGTCAAGCGACGAAGTAATCGAACATTATAAAAAAGCGGATTATTCGGCAAAAGATTATTATAAAAAGAATCCGAAGATCAAAGCGGCGGTTGATTTCATTACAGGAAAACAGATGATGAAGATCGGATGCAAAGAAAGTCTGGAGCGTCTGCAAAAAGAGCTGATAGGAAAAGACTGGTTTATGACATTTCTTGATTTTGATGCGTACAAAAAGGCGAAAGACAAGGCGCTGGCGGCGTATACAGATCAAAAGGAATGGGCGAAAAAGATGCTTGTCAATATTGCCGAAGCAGGCTACTTCTCATCAGACAGAACGATTGAACAGTATAATAGAGATATTTGGAAATTAACCAGATCATAAGATTAAAGAAAAATATTAGTAAAACGGTATATTGATGAAAAGGGGGATGGTTATGGAACGGGCAAGCGGCGTGCTGCTTCCGATATTTTCACTGCCGTCAAAATATGGAATCGGATGTTTTTCAAAAGAAGCCTATCAATTTATTGACAGGCTTAAGGCGGCAGGGCAAAGTTACTGGCAGATTCTTCCGTTAGGGCCGACCGGATACGGAGATTCTCCGTATCAGTCTTTTTCTACATTTGCAGGCAATCCGTATTTTATCGATCTTGAAACGCTTACAGGAGAAGGTTTGTTGACAGCGCAGGAGTGCGAATACGGCTGTGAGGGAATACGGGAAGATAAGATAGATTATGAAAAATATATAAGACACGGTTTCAAATACTTGAGAAAGCGTTTTCGCGTTTTGGAGAAAATGACGAATACCGCGCATTTGTTTCGGAAAATCAATTTTGGCTGGAAGATTATACCTCTATATGGCGATCAAAGACCGAAACGGCGGCGTGAGTTGGAATGAATGGGAAGAACCGCTTAAAAACAAAGAGTCACAGGCGATTGAAAATGCAAAAGCAGAGCTGTCGCGTCAGATTGCCTTTTACAAATTTCAGCAATATGAATTTGACAGACAGTGGAAACGCCTTCGCTCTTATGCGAACGAAAACGGCATAGAGATTATCGGAGATATTCCGATCTATGTTGCGTTTGACAGCGCGGATACATGGTCGGCGCCGGAGATGTTCCGTTTTAATGACGCTCTTGAACCGATCGATGTTGCGGGATGTCCGCCGGATGGATTTTCGCAGACAGGACAGTTGTGGGGGAATCCGCTCTACGATTGGGAATATCATAAAAAACAGGGTACGACTGGTGGATTCGCAGGATCGAACACTGTTTCCGGCTGTATGATGTCGTGCGGATCGATCATTTCCGCGGTTTTGATGAATATTATGCTGTTCCGTACGGAGAAAAAACGGCAGTACACGGAAAGTGGATGCCGGGACCGGGGATAGAGCTGTTCCGGACGCTGGAAGAAAAGATCGGCAGAAAAAGGATTATTGCCGAAGATCTCGGCTTTTTAACTCCGAGTGTGATACAGCTTTTAAAAGAAAGTGGATTTCCGGGGATGAAAGTGCTTCAGTTTGCATTCGATTCAAGGGAAGATTCAAACTATCTCCCGCATACATATACAAGAAACTGCGTTGTATATACGGGAACTCACGATAATGATACGACAAAAGGATGGTATCACACGGCGGCAGGATCAACACGGCAGTTTGCAAAAGAATACATGTATAAGCCCCGTCTTGATGAAGATACGCTTGCGGGAGATTTTATTGCTATGGCAATGGGAAGCGCGGCGGATCTGTGCATCGTTCCGATGCAGGATTATCTGGGACTTGGAAGCGATGCACGAATTAATACGCCGTCCACACTTGGCGGGAATTGGGAATGGCGTATGAAACCGGGCGAGCGGATGAAGGGACAGTTCGGGAGATGGAGCGAATGACAAAAATATACGGACGGCTGCGTTTTACTTAAATAAGTTCCGAACCAGTAGATCAGTCCCAGTCCCCAGCTTGTGAAAATACCGTACAGGATAACAGGACCGGCGATCGTAAAAATTTTACATCCGATGCCGAATACCTGACCTTCTTTTTTGTATTCGATGGCAGGGGCAGCTACTGAATTTGCGAATCCGGTGATCGGCACGAGCGCTCCGGCGCCTCCCCAGGCTGCAAGTTTCTGGTAAATTCCGGTTCCGGTGAACAAAACGCTTAAAAGGATGAGCGACAGAGACATCCAGCGGCTGCACTCATCGGGAGAAAGATTTCGTAATTCAAAATAATGATAAATAACTTGTCCGAGCAGGCAGATCAGCCCGCCGAGGAAAAACGCTTTGCACATATTCAGAAAAAGATTATGTCGGGGCGTTTTTTCTTTTACATATTGTTCATATTGTTTTTCTTGTTTCAGTTTTTGTATTTTATCCATAGATGAAACACACTCCTTGCATTTCGCGCAACACGCGCGTTTTTAATTTCTTTTCTGTTAGTATCTGAAATAATTTTCCGAATATGTATATAAATTCATAATAATTTTTCGCAAATATGCCGA
>ENA-OQCS01000248-OQCS01000248.1-human-gut-metagenome-genome-assembly--contig:-NODE-248-length-29257-cov-4.957535_pt1 | contig 29257 bp, 39 predicted proteins | sample MGYA00242757_ERZ504575 | MGnify/ENA primary metagenome ERZ504575 (study PRJEB26092, sample SAMD00036297) | human gut metagenome | host: Homo sapiens | study: EMG produced TPA metagenomics assembly of... | reverse complement strand
AGCCTGAATCGGGTGGAGACATGGCCGCGCTACACGAGCAAGCCGTACAAGGGAATGCAGATGAACCGGAGGATCGAATACAAAGATGAAGATCTGATTGCCATCCTCGCGAAATCCCGAAGTGGATTTGATCACGGCGAGTATCAGCCGGAGCGATACGCTTCCTACGGAGACGAATATAATGCCTATTCCCTGAACGGAGTGCACCTTCGAAGGCGGTGATTGACAATATCGAAATGACGGTAGGAAACGGCCGTTTATCAATGATATAGATGTAAAGGAAAAAAGGAAGGTGATTGTCTTGAGTCCCCGCATGAAAGAAGTACTTTTCAAAGGCGAGGACGTTGGGCAAATATGTGAATGCCGGAAGTGTCGCATACCAGGTTATCGGTGTCTATAAGGCGGAGGACAACGACAACAACGCGCCGGCCTATATCCCTTTCAGTACGGCGCAGACCTTGTATAACGCCGGCTACGGACTGGATGAGATCATCTTTACGGTGAAAGGTATTTCCACGCAGGAAGAATTTGACGCTTTCGAGAAACGTTTCCGCCAGCAGATGGGAGCGCGGCATAAGTTCGACCCCGAAGACCGGCGGGCGATCGGTATGTGGAGCACGCTCGAAAACTTCATGATGCTGAATGGGATGATGAACGGTATCGCCCTCTTTATCTGGGTGATCGGCATCGGGACACTGACTGCCGGGATCGTAGGCGTGAGCAACATCATGCTGATAACGGTACGTGAGCGGACGAGGGAGTTCGGCATCCGGAAGGCGATAGGGCGACTCCGTTCTCCATCCTGAAACTGATCATTGTCGAATCGATCCTGATCACGGCGGTGTTCGGTTATTTGGGGATGATCTTAGGAATCGGGTTGACGGAAGGAATCAATTCGGTCATGGAGATGATGAATGCCGGAAAGAATGTTTCACAGGATGACATGAGTATCTTCCTGAACCCGACGGTGAACCTCAGTGTGGCGTTGTCTGCTACGGCTTGATCATCGGAGCAGGTGTGTTGGCAGGCTATTTCCCTGCCCGCAAGGCGGTCAAGATCACGGCGATCGAGGCCATGCGCAATGAATAATTGGTAATTGAAAATAGAAAGATTATGTTCATATTTGATATAGATCGCTGGGTGGAAATATGGGTGACGATCACCCGTAATAAAACCCGTAGCCTGCTGACCGGCTTCGGTGTGTTCTGGGGCATCCTGATGCTGGTGATCCTGTTGGGTTCCGGCAACGGTTTTAAGAATGGCGTGTTGAGAACGTCGACGGTTTTTCGACGAACTCCGCATTCTTCTTTCCGAACGGACCGGCGAACCTACAAAGGTATAAGAAAGGGCGTTACTGGCAGATGCGCAACCGCGACTTGGAGACGATCCGCCAGCGTGTGAAAGGAGTGCGCTATCTTTCGCCGATGATTATGCAATGGGGCGGACAGAATAATGTAGTGAGAGGACAGAAAGCTGGTACATATAACGTGCGTGGCGTCTATTCTGAATATTTCAATATCGAAACGCAGCATATCTTGGCGGGACGCTTGTTAAATGAAATCGACATGATCGAAAAGCGTAAGGTGTGCCTGATCGGTAATATCGTGCGCGAAGTCCTTTTTGCCCCGGATGAAGATCCGATCGGACAGTACATACGGGTGAATGGCATCTATTACCAGGTAGTCGGTGTGATCAAGCCGAAGCCCCGTGCCCAGATTGGCGGGCGTACGGAGGAAAGCGTAATGATCCCGTTTAAGACGCTCCAGCAGGCTTCCAACCAGGGAGACAAGTTCTGGTTCCTCTGTGCGACGGCCGACGACGGTTATTCCTGTGATAAGATGGTGGAAGACATAAAGACGGTCCTGCGTTCGCAGAACGAAATTTCCCCGACGGACGAACATGCTATCAGCAGCTTTACGATAGCCAAACAGTTCGAAACATTCGATATGTTGTTCACCGGTATTAATATTCTGGTTTGGCTTGTCGGTATCGGAACTCTGCTGGCTGGTATTATTGGGGTTAGTAATATTATGATGGTGACAGTTCGGGAGCGGACACGCGAGATCGGAGTGCGCCGTGCGATCGGTGCGAAGCCTTTCGATATTATATCGCAGATCATGAGTGAGAGCCTGCTGTTGACATCCCTTGCCGGTTGATCGGGCTTAGCGTGGGGGTATTCCTGCTCGATGTGGTGAACAATGCGATGGCAAGCGACGGAGATGTGTCTAACGACACGTTTTTTTCCAATCCCGAAATCCATATCGGGACAGCGGTGGCAGCTACCGTAATTCTGTTGTTCAGCGGTCTCCTTGCCGGATTGATCCCGGCCTGGCGTGCCATGCAGATCAAGGCGATAGATGCTATCAGGGAAGAGTGAATTGGATTTCAGATTTATGATTTATAATTTGTGTCTACGTATAAATCATAAATATTTCCATTGTCAATTAATAAAAAAGTATAGTTATGAAGAATCGTATCGTAAAAAAGTCCTGCGGATCATCTTTTGGTATTTGTGGGAGTTGCTGTTGTCGGCACTTTCTATTTCTTGTGGAAGAAAGCGCAACCTGTCATTACCCTCTATGAGTTGGTTACCCCTGCACGTGACACGATTGAGACGAAGACCGTGGCGACCGGAAAGGTCGAACCTCGTGATGATCTTATCAAACCGCAAATGTCGGGTATCATCTCCGAATTGCTGAAAGAAGCTGGACAGATGGTGAAAGAAGGAGATCATTGCTCGTATCAAGGTTATTCCTGAAATGGTTCAGTTGAATAGTGCCGAATCGCGTGTACGGGTGGCGAAGATCAACCTCGAACAGATCAGTGCTACCTTCAAGCGAGATAAAGAGTTGCATAAACAGGGGGTTATCTCCAAAGAAGATTACGAAACATCTCTTGCCAACTATAAAAAGGCGCAGGAAGAGGCAGAGAACGCTCAGGATGCTCTTGAGATTATCCGTGAAGGTATCTCTAAACGGTCTGCCGCTTCCAGTACGACACAGGTTCGTTCTACTATCACCGGTATGATCTTGGATGTGCCTATCAAGGTCGGTAACTCGGTGATCCAATCGAATACTTTCAACGACGGTACGACGATCGCTACTGTTGCCGATATGAGCAATATGATCTTTAGGGGGAAGTAGACGAGACGGAAGTCGGCCGTATCCATGAAGGGATGCCGATCAAATTGACGGTTGGCGCTATGGAAAGCCGCACGTTCGATGCTGAACTGGAGTATGTGGCTCCTAAAGGTGTGGAAGAGAACGGGGCTGTGCTGTTTGAGGTGAAGGCAGCCGTGCATATGCCAGGCGATGCTTTATCCGTGCCGGCTACAGTGCCACGCCGAGATTGTGTTGAAGCGTGCGGAGAATGTATTGTCCGTACCCGAAAGCTGTGTCGAGTTTAGCGGTGATTCTACTTTCGTACAGGTAGTAAAAGCGGAAAAGCCGGAACAGAAGTTTGAAAAGCGTGCCGTTAAGGTAGGTTTGTCCGATGGTATCAAGATCGAGATTAAGGAAGGTCTTGCCGAAAACGAAAAGGTACGCGGGGCGATTGTCGATCCGAATAAGAAATAATTGTAAACGATAAAATGATGAGAAGCCAATTAATAATAGCTACGACTTTGTTTCTTTCCGGTACTTTTGCTTGGGGGCAGGAACTCTCCAAACGATGGTCTTTGGAAGAATGCATCCGTTATGCAATTGAGCATAACATCGATCTGAAGCAAAAGAGCAGGATCAGGAAAGCCGGAGAGTAGAATTGCATACCAGTAAGTTCAGTTGGTTGCCCGATCTGAATGCCAATGTCGGACAGAACTTCGACTTTGGACGTCTCCTTCCAAATCAGGTGTGATTGTGGATCAGAACTCGGCTAATACTTCGGCATCTGTCTCTTTGAGCATGCCGATATTCGACGCTTGCGTATTCCCAACGATATCGCTGCCCGCAAGCTGGACTTGAAAGCGGCTGTCGAAACGTTGAATAAGGCGAAGGAAGACTTGTCGATTAATGTTGCTTCCTACTATTTGCAGGTTTTGTATAATAAGGAAGTCCAAAAGATTGCCGAGTTGCAGGTTGCGCTGAGCAATGAGCAGGTCGTGAAAACCGAAGCATTGGTAAAGAACGGGAAGGTTCCCCTTTCCCAGTTATACGATATGAAAGCGCAGCTAGCGAAGGACGAAGTCTCGCTGACCGAAGCGCGTAACAATGTGAAACTGGCATTGCTCGACTTGACGCAAAGCCTCGAACTGGAACGCGACGGTGAAAATTTTCGATATCGTAGTCCCTGAAATAGAAGATGCGGTTGAACAGTATATGGGCAGCATCCTCCTCCGGACAATGTCTATGATCATGCTGTCGCTTTCAAGCCGCAGATCAAGGAGCAGGAATTTCTCTTGGAAAGCCAGAAGAAAATGCTGAAAGTGGCTCGGGCAGGTTATTATCCGAAACTGAATTTCGCGCCAGCTACAGCAACGGCTATTACCATTATTCCGGTGATGGCGAATATACGAATCTTCCTTTCAGCGACCAGTTGAAGAATAACGGGCGTAAGACGATCGGGTTCAGCTTGAGTATCCCGCTGTTCAACCGCTTTCAGGTTCGTAACAGTGTCCGCTCCGCCCGTATCAATATCCGGAACCGGGAGTTGATGATGGAGAATACGAAGAAGGTGTTGTATAAAGAAATCCAGCAAGCCTACTACAATGCGACTGCTGCCCAGGAGAAATATACCGCATCCGACAAATCTGTCCTCGCTAGCAAGGAGCTTTCTCTTATGCCGAAGACCGTTATGCCGCCGGTAAGAGTACGGTTTTTGAATACAGCGAAGCCAAAACGAAGTATGCCCAGAGCTTGTCCGAACAGGCTCAGGCCAAGTATGACTTCATTTTCCGCACCAAAATCTTGGACTTCTATAACGGCACACCAATAACACTATAACATATTTAGGTTAGACACATTTGTTTAAGAAAAGAAGGTCTCTGTGATGGAAACCTTCTTTTTGTTCTTATATTTGTCCGAGAGATTATGATTTACAATTCAAGGACTATGAAAGTATAATCGTTTAATGGAGTGGATCTAATATTAATACCTAGAAAACATATTATGAATGCAAGATTTGTGACATTAGTTTTGCTGCTATTCGTTTGGCTGGAGGGGGACAGCGTTTGGGCCCAATATCTTCCCAAACTTTATCAGGTTTTCTCTCCCGACAAAAAGTTGAAGATGGCTATTCAGCGACATAACGACGGTTTGCTGACCTACACTTTTGCAGCTAATAGAGAAATATTGATCAAAGAATCTCCGTTGGGTTTCAAATTGGAATCACAGGAGACGGTTCCTTCTTCTGGTTGGAAAATAGAGAAAGTATCCGACCGGAAAGTACGGGATGAATGGAAACCGCTCTGGGGTAAACGGGCTGTGGTTGAAGATCATTTAATGAATTGGTGATCGATTTGGTGAATCCGGCCGACAACCGGAGCGGATGCAGTTGGTTGTCCGTGGATATAATGACGGCTTTGCATTCTGTTATAAAATACCGGATGGCAAAGGACCGCGTGTAAATGTGCAGTCCGAATTGACGGCCTATAACTTTGCTGGAGATTATACGGCATGGTTCTATAATGGCGAAAATCATAATATAGGACCCGAAAAGTTGACGGAAACAGATGGAACCCGTTTGCCGGTGATGACCGTGAAGGCGGGTGATAAACATTATATGGCGATCCACGAAGCTGCCTGGAAACAGGAGCACCTCTTGTTTTACAATCCAAAGGGGGGGAATCGCTCTTTTCGGTCGCTTCCAAGCCGGCCAGTCTGTCGCCGGGATATACTTCAGCCTGGCGTGTCGTTATGTATGGGGTGACGCCTGGCGTATTGACAGATTCCCATTTGTTGGAGTTGCTGAATCCAGACCCCGACCTCGCTATGACTTTTCGTGGGTAAAGCCGGGATTGGCTGTCTGGGACTGGCGTATCAACGGGGGCTGTGTGGGATGGATTTACATATGGAATGTCATATCCTTCTTGGGTGCGGATGGTAGATTTTGCTGCCGAGCAAGGTTTTAAATACCTGGTGCTGGATGCTAATTGGTACGGGCCGGAATTCGAATCGGATTCCGATCCGGTAGAAGGGGAAAAATCGCAGGATGTGCAACGGTTGTTGAAATATGGAAAAGAGAAAGATGTCGGAATTTGGCTTTATCTGAATGATGTCGGAGGCCGGAAATATCCGATAGAAAAGACTTTGAAACAGTATGGCGATTGGGGAGCAGCCGGAGTTAAATATGGATTTATGAGCGGAACGCAGGAAGAAAAGAACCAATGGACGAAAAAGATCACGGAACTTTGCGCTCAAAATCATTTGTTGGTCGATTTTCATGATGGTCCGGTTCATCCATACGGACAAATGCGTACTTGGCCGAACGCCGTGACACGCGAATATTGCCATGCCCAATTGGACGGACATCATGTGTTCGAGCCTAAAACATTTGTAACGACCGTTTTCGTCAATATGGTTGCCGGTCCGATCGATATGAACAACGGAATGTTTGACCTTCGCCAAGGGCATACGACACGTGTGGACGAGAGTCAGCCGGTTCCTTCCACACTGGTTTCGGAAGCTGCCCGTACGTTGATTGCTTTTTCTGGCGTGACTATTTTGCCGGATATTCCAGAATATTACCGGAAGTACCCAGCTTTGTTGAACTTCCTGTCTGCCCAGAAGATGCCGTGGAAAGAGAGTTGTACACTGGCTGGTGAAATCGGGGAGTATATCGTGATGATGCGTGAAACGGAGGATGCCTACTTGGTCGGTGCGGCCACGAATGAGTCCGGAAGGACGATTGATCTGCCTCTTTCTTTCCTGAAAAAAGGAAAATATACTGTCGAAATTATCGAAGACGGTGAGGATGCCCATTATCTGACAAACCGAGAAAGCTTAAAGGTTACGACCCGGCAATTGACAAGCAATGATAAACTGACATTGAAGCTGGCACCCGGTGGAGGTGCGTGTCTTGTTATCAAGAAGAATTCGTCTATGGGTGCCTGTGGGCAAGCTGCTTTTCCGCTTGTCAGCCTTCCGGAAAAATGAATGCCGATATTAGAGCCGGGGAAAAGAATGTAGAAATAGATTTATTTGCTAACGGAGAAAAGGTGGTGACGGCTAAAACTTTGCAGTTCTCTTTGGATGAGAATATCCTGAAAGGCAACTGGAAGGTGGTGGACCAAAAAAAGGAAATCGGTCGATCAGATTGGCAACCCGTTTATGGAGAGCGGTCCGTCGTGACAGATCGATATAATGAGGTTGAGCTAACGCTTCAGTCGGATGAGAACTGGAAAGAGATGGTGTTGTCTGTTCGTCTTTACGATGAAGGACTTGCGTTCCGTTATGCATTTGACAAGTTGGATTTTTGGAATCGTACGGTAACCGATGAGAAGACGCAATTCCTTTTTCAGAAAGACTGCAAGACCTGGGTGACCGATATGGCACAAGGAGCTTATTTCGAAACGAAATTGAGTGCGTTGAAAGGTGCTGCCGATCGTCCTCAGGTGATCCGGGTTAATGATAACCGGTTTGTCGCAATTGGAGAAGCTGCCCTTGTCGATTATTCCCGCATGAAATTGGAGAAGAGTGAGACTGGGTTCGGGGTACAATCTGTTTTGTCGGGAAAAGTCAATCTGGATTTGGCCGGCTATCGATCTCCTTGGCGTTATGTAATGGTCGCCGGGCATCCGGGAAAATTGGTCGAAAATAATTACTTCGTTCTTAACTTGAACGAACCTAATCAGATTGCGAACACTAGCTGGATCAAGCCCGGACAGGTAATTCGTGAAGTTACATTGACAACGGCTGGCAGTATGGCTTGTATTGATTTTGCAGCAGAAAACAATATAGCCTATGTGCTGTTTGATGCCGGTTGGTATGGGGCGGAAGAAGACATAAAATCGGATGCGACTACCGTTACGATTGATCCGGCCCGTTCGAAGGGCCCGCTCGATTTGCCTAAAGTAATAGAATATGCCGATTCAAAAGGTGTTGGCATATTGGTATATGTGAATAAAAAAGCGCTGCATCAGCAACTGGATGAAATTCTGCCTTTATATAAGAAATGGGGGATCAAAGGTGTAAAATATGGTTTTGTGAATGTGGGCGACCAATACGCTACGGCATGGTTGCATCAGGCAGTACGCAAAGCAGCCAAATATGAATTGATGGTTGATATCCACGACGAATATCGTCCGACGGGTTATTCACGCACGTATCCGAATTTATTGACTCAGGAAGGTATCCGCGGCGACGAAGAAAGCCCATCGCTAGACCAAGCCATCTATACATTATATAATCGCATGATTTGCGGAGCGGGTGATTATACCAATTGTTATTTTGCGGAAAGAGTCACGGAAAAGATGGGAGGACGTGCTGCCCAGTTGGCTAAATTGGTCGCTATTTATAGTCCTTGGCAGTTTGTCTATTGGTATGACCGTCCCGAAAATCACCGAGCGAGCCGGTGGTGCAGGCTCTGCCGAATCTGTGATCAAAACAGATGCCGCAACTCGTTTTTATAATTCTATTCCGACCGTATGGGACGAAACCCGCTTCTTGGATGGAGAAATGGGCAAATATGTTGTGGGTCGCCCGCCGTTCGGGTTCCGATTGGTATGTAAGCATGTTGAATGCCGGAGACAAGAAACAAATCTCCTTACCCCTTGATTTTCTGAAAAACAGAAAGGGCTATACCGCCACACTCTATTACCAGGCTTCCGAGGAGAAAAAGGATGTCGTCGATACCAAGAAAATCAGGTTGGAGAACCGCAATGAGGTTATCATTGATTTGGTCGGGAATAGCGGATGTGTGCTGCATTTTTCGATTCTTAATTTCCAATAGATTTATTTCAAATCACGTGGTAAGCCGGAGGGAATGTTCTTTCTCCGGCTTTTCTTTTTATTTATCTGTTATCGGCTTCTTTTTTCTGATAAGAGGAAGGAGATATTCCCATGACTTTGGTAAAGACACGGGAAAAATAGGCCTGCTCCTCGAATCCGAGCCGCATCGCAATTTCGTTCAGTTTCATATCCGTAAGTTCGATATACTGACAGGCTTTCTGTATTTTCAGGCGTGTAAAATAATTGATGGGAGAAGTACCCGTTTCTTTCTGGAATAAGGTGGAAAAGTGAGATTCCGAATATTTGAAATATTCCGCTAAATCTTTTAAGGTCAGATTGGTTTCCACGTGTTCTTGTAAGTAATAGATAACTTCGCATCGAGAATGAATTTTCTTTGTGGGTCGGAAGATCGATAATGGCGGAACTGTTCCTGAAAAATGAAAGTTGAGAGAAACGTATATAAGCACATGGATGAATAGGCCAGATATTCTTTTATGTAACCTCTGGCAAAACTACTGTATATCTCTTCGAATAGACGGATGCGGACGAGTTGCCGTACATGTTCGTCTGCTAATATTTCTTGAGGAGCGGGGTTGGGAGAAAGGAATGATTCGGTTAGCTTACCACAGAAATGAACCCAATAGATCGTCCAAGGATCATGCTGTCCGCCTCAAATGAATAAGGGACATGGGGAGGTACGATGATATACTGATTTTTTGTACGGGATATGTCTTACCGTAGATATGATACCACCCTTTTCCTTCTATGCAATGGATCAGCATGGCATAGTCGGTTCCCTCTTCCTTTTCGACATAGTGAAATTCTACTTTTGGGAAAAATCCGATCTTGCGGACATAAAGATTTCCGATAAGGGGATCTTTCCTGTATTCCAATAGCAATTCTTCTGGCAAATAAATGAAACGTTCTCCTTTAAAACCTTCTTTCTTTTTAGCCATATTCTTTTAAACAATGGTTTTACGATAGAATATTTTTGGGTAACAATAACAAGATCAACGGTAGATAATCTTTTAACGTTATCCGTAATTGCTTTAATGCTTGTTGTATCCGGTAGTCGACTGTTTTGGGGGATACTTGCAGGACTTCGGCAATTTCTTTATAGCTTTTATTATCGAAACGGTGCATGACAAAAGCTTCCCGGTAAGCGGGAGGCAAAGCGTCTACCGCTTCCTTGATTCTTTTTTGCAGTTCTTCGAATTGGTAGAAATCAGTATCTTGTAGCATCTCTTGCATGTTTTCGTAGAAAAGAGTATCGGCTCTTAATTGGGATTGATGGCGGACGATCAGGTTGATAGCTCGATGATAGACTGCTTTGAACAGATATTGGCTTATAGATGTTTCGAAGGTTTGCGTTTCCCGGTTTTCCCATAACCACAGCATCACATCCTGTACAATCTCTTCGGCATCTTTTAACTCTACAAACTTTGTAGCATAAGCACAGAGCATCGGATAGTATCTCCTGAACAAGACACCATAGGCTTTTATATCTCCATGTTGCATGGCTGAAAGTAAAAAGCGTTCTTCTGTGGTTTGTAGTTTTTTCTCCTTCCATATATCTGTTCACAAAGATAACTCTTTTGTGGTAGAAAAAAAAATATTGAAAAAAAGATGGTCTTTCGTTTAGGAATCCGTTCGACTTCTCTTGTCTAATAGGTAAACAAGGATAAAATACACATGGAAATACCGAATACAGATATGATAGAATACCTTCTTCCACGCTATTGTTCTGGCGAAGCGACGGTTGAGGAATGTCGGCAGGTTGAAGAATGGATAAGGCAATCGGGTGAAAATTACCGGGTTGCCAAGCAAATTCATACCCTTTATCTGGCAACGGATACGATGCAGGTATTATCGAAAGTGGATACAGAGAAGGCATTGTCTTCAGTTTGTCAAAAGATGAGCGAAGGCAATACTCGTCCTAAAGTAACCGTGGTTACTTGGCTGCAACGTGTTGCAGCCATTCTGTTTATTCCTCTTTTGATAGTCTTCGGTATACAGAATCTGAAACCTCGTCCGGTCGAAATAGCCAGATAATCGAAGTAAAAACGAATCCGGGGCATGACGACTACGGTTAATCTGCCGGATGGTTCTGTTGTCCACCTTAATTCGGAATCGAAACTTTCTTATCCGTCTTTCTTCGATAAGGACAAAAGAAGAGTAACTTTGCAGGGAGAAGCATTTTTTGAAGTACAGAAAGACCCGGAACACGGCTTTGTCATCTCTACTCCCCATGAAACGAAAATAGAGGTGTTGGTACTTCTTTCAATGTCGAAGCATTTGAGAAAGACGATTTTGTTTCTACTACCTTGATCGAGGGAAAAGTCCGCTTCGACTATATGAAAAATCGGCAGTCCACGGCCGTACTGATGAAACCCGGACAGAAACTGACCTATGATTCTTCTTCTTCCCGGATACAACTGATCGAAACGAATGGCGAATCAGAGATTGCTTGGAAAGACGGAAAGGTTGTTTTCCATGCGACCCCTTTGCCTGAAGCTTTGCGAATGTTGGAGAAGCGTTTAATGTGACTTTCGTATTATCCAATGAGCGTCTTCGAAGTGAAGCTTTTACCGGATCTTTCAGTCATCAACGGTTGGAGCGCATATTGGAAATCTTCAAAATATCATCTAATATTAAATGGCGTTATTTGGATACGCAGGATACCATAAATGAAAAAACGAGAATAGAAATCTATTAAACAATCAAAGCAAGCATGAAAAATAGACCTCCTTAAAAGAAAAAACATCCGGAAGAATATTGGCGTATTCTCCCGGATGAAATGAGTTAACTTTAAAACGCTTGTTTGGCGACAAGCTGTAATAAACCATTTTTTATTAATTAGATCACTACAAAATTATGCAAAATCTCTGGAAAAGACGAATAAAAAGGGACAAATGTCTTCGTAATGCCTGTCAATAAGGCGTTTGCGAAGACAAATGAGGACAGGCGAAAAATCGAGGTAACGTAAAGGAAAGCGGATTTATGAAGAAGAACGGTCTCCAAATCATTACCCGCCGAATGGTGATTTTTAACACACCGTGTTGTATTTGGCAGCTTGTGGCACAGGTTGGCATATCAAGGTCTAACTCGTTGAGTAATAACTTTGCAAACAAAAAACGAGTATGGCAAGAAGCACATTCAAGGTTCTGTTCTACGTGAACGGCAGCAAGGAGAAAAACGGTATTGTCCCCATCATGACGAGTGACAATCAACGGGACTGTGGCGCAGTTCAGTTGTAAGCAGAACATCCCGAAAACGCTTTGGGACGTGAAAGGAAACAAGGCGAAAGGCAAGAGCCGCGAGGCACGAGACATCAACCTTGCCCTTGACAACATCAAGGCGCAAATCATCAAACATTACCAGCGCATTTCAGACCGCGAGGCATTTGTTACGGCTGAGATGGTGCGCAACGCCTATCAGGGAATCGGCAGCGAGTATGAGACGCTGCTAAAAGCATTCGACCGTGAGAACGAAGTGTTCAAGAAACGGGTAGGCAAAGACAGGGTAATGGCTACCTATCGGGCACGTGTACGGGCAAGAAACCATGTAGCCGCCTTTATCAAGTCGTTTTACAGACGCAGCGATATGTCCATGTTGGAACTTACTCCCGATTTCATCAAGGAGTTCGCCGCATACCTCTCGACTGAAGCCGGATTGCGGAACGGTTCGATATGGGCAAACTGTATGTGGCTGAAAGGCGTGGTCATGAAAGCGCATTATAACGGGTTGATACCGCGCAATCCTTTCATCCAGTTTCATATCAGCCCAATGTGAAAGAACGGGAATATCTGACGGAGGATGAACTGAAAGCGGTCATGACACATGAGTTTGCAGACAGCAAGCTCGCATACATCCGTGACATTTTCATCTTTGCCAGTTTCACCGCCTTGTCATTCGTGGACATTCAGGAACTGACGAATGACAACATCGTGGAGGTGAACGGCGAGAAGTGGATATTGTCCAAACGCCACAAGACAAAAGTCGCCTTCCAAGTGAAGCTGCTGGATATACCCTTGCAGATAGTCGAACGCTACCGACCGATGCAGAAAGACAATCGTATATTCCCCGGCTTGAACTATTGGTCTATCTGCAAACCGTTGAAACGATGATAAGGGAATGTGGCATAACCAAGTCAATATCATTTCATTGCAGTCGTCATGGCTTCGCAACATTAGCTTTGAGCAAGGGGATGCCCATTGAAAGCGTAAGCCGTGTGTTGGGACATACGAATATAGTCACGACCCAACTCTACGCAAAGATAACCACGCAGAAGCTCGACAACGACCTGACCATGTTCGGCGACAAACTGAGTAAGACGTTTAACGGAATAACGATGTCATGAGTATGAGAAGAAACAGCATAACAGTGAATGAATCCGGCAATATCATCATGCCGGAGAATGTCTCAAACATTTGGATGAGCGAGCCGGAATTGGTGGAACTGTTCGGAGTAATTGCTCCGACACTTCGTTCTGCCATCAGAAACATCTATAACAGTGGAGCATTAAAAGAATACGAGGTACAGAAGTATGTTCGGCAGGAGAACGGGTATCATGCCGATGTGTTCAGCTTTCCGATGATAGTCGCACTTGCTTTCCGCATTGACAGCTTCGGTGCGGAACAGGTGCGCAATGCCATATTTAAAAGGCTGTACTTGCGAAAAGAGAAAACAAATATCTTCTTTTCGCTGGGTATAAATGGTTGGGATATGTCTAATTATCAGGCATAAGTTCTAATGATATGACGACATGAAGTAGTGAGACCTATGCGTATTCCCATTGCCAACAATGTATTTATACGAGTATGTGAATAGGTGTATTGCCATTCATACGTACGATTACGACAAACCCGAAGAAAAATCCATTAGAATGGCATTTCTTCGGGCTTTTGTTGTATGTCATAAAGCCAAATCCAAGAAAATCTTACGTGAGGTATGCGTGAGTTGTTAATCCGTTCTGCGCTAATTGCCGAGTTTTGCACTGATTAAACAAAAAAATGAAGTGCTAATGAAACAAGGCAACTTTGAAAATGAGGAGTTTATCCGTGTGGGTACTACCCTCTACAAGTTAGTGAACCAGCCCCGTCTGAACGGAGGCTATGTGAAGAAGCGCATCGTGTGGAACAACGAAACACTGCGGCAGGACTACGGCAAGGACTATCTCGCCACCGTGCCGAAGTACGACGGCTTCTGCACCGTCCCCGACCATGTGGACTACCGTCCCGTGGTGGACAAGTTCCTGAACCTCTACGAGCCGATAGGACACCGTCCGCAACAAGGCGAGTTTCCCTGTATCCGGTCATTGGTGCGCCATATCTTCGGTGAACAGTATGAATTGGGCATGGACTATCTTCAATTGCTCTACCTGCAACCCGTGCAGAAACTGCCTATCCTGCTGTTGGTATCAGAAGAACGCAACACGGGCAAGAGTACATTCCTGAACTTCCTGAAAGCTGTGTTTCAAAACAATGTCACTTTCAATACCAACGAGGACTTCCGCAGCCAGTTCAATTCCGACTGGGCAGGAAAACTGCTCATCGTGGTGGACGAGGTATTGCTCAACCGCAGGGAGGACAGCGAGCGGTTGAAGAACCTCAGCACCACACTTTCCTACAAGGTGGAAGCCAAAGGCAAAGACCGTGACGAGATAGCGTTCTTTGCCAAGTTCGTGCTATGCTCCAACAACGAGTATCTGCCTGTTATCATTGATGCAGGTGAAACACGCTATTGGGTGCGCAAGATAGACCGTCTGCAATCCGATGACACAGACTTCCTGCAAAAGCTGAAAGCTGAGATACCTGCCTTTCTGTATTACCTGCAATACAGACAACTTTCCACCGAAAAGGAAAGCCGTATGTGGTTTGCGCCCTCTTTGCTGCATACCGAAGCCTTGCAGAAGATTATCCGCAGCAACCGCAACCGATTGGAGATAGAGATGTGCGAACTTATCCTTGACATTATGGAAAGTGTCGGCACGGACACATTCTCGTTCTGCCACAACGACATTCTTCTTTTGCTGGTACATTCGCAGGTAAAGGTGGAGAAGCACCAAGTCAGAAAGGTATTGCAGGAATGTTGGAAACTTACTCCTGCCTCTAACGGGCTTACATATACCACTTACCAATTCAATTACAATCGGGAGTGCCGATATGAGCCGATAAAAAGAGTCGGTCGTTTCTACACCGTCACAAGGGAACAACTTGAATCCCTGTAATACTATTCTTTTTTTGTTGAATTGATGAATAATGATATAACCATACTGATAATAAACAGCATACACTCTCAACAAATTCTCAACAATCGAAAAGAAAAGTTGAGAGGGAAACAGCATCAGTTTGTTGGATTCTCTATTTGTGAGTGGTTTGTTGAGAAGATGTTGAGAATATAAAGCATTAACGTATAGGACAATACATATCTCATTCATCAAATCAACGTTTTTACAGTCATCATCAAATCCATAGAAATTATATCATGAACATCCAAGAAGCAAAACAAATCAAAATTGCGGACTATCTGCAAAGTTTGGGTTATTCGCCCGTAAAGCAACAGGGAAACTGCCTGTGGTATAAATCCCCGTTCCGTCAGGAAACGGAAGCCTCGTTCAAGGTGAACACCGACCGCAACCTGTGGTTCGATTATGGACTGGGAAGAGGTGGTAACATCATCGCACTTGCAGGGGTACTGTACGCATCCGACCATGTGCCTTATCTGCTTGGCAAGATAGCGGAACAGGCACCACACATCCGTCCCATATCTTTCTCTTTTCGCCAGCAGGCATCCGAACCGAGTTTCCAACATTTGGAGGTGGGCGAACTCACCCATCCGGCATTGCTCCGATACTTGCAGGAACGGGGCATAAACATCGCTTTGGCAAAGGCGCAATGTAAAGAGCTCCACTTCACCCATAACGGCAAGCCCTATTTCGCCATCGGTTTTCCGAATGTGGCGGGAGGATTTGAAGTGCGTAACCGTTTTTCAAAGGCTGTGTCGCACCCAAAGACATCAGCCATATTCGGCAACAGGGAGAAGCGAGAGAGAAATGCCTTGTATTCGAGGGCATGATGGACTATCTTTCATTCCTCACGTTGCGGAAGAGGAACTGCTCGAACTTGCCCGACCTTGACAGGCAGGATTACGTCATCCTCAATTCGACCGCCAATGTTTCCAAAGCTATAGATGTACTGCACGGGTATGGACGTATCCACTGCATGCTCGACAATGACGAGGCGGGAAGAAAGGCGTATCGGGAATTGGAAAGGAAGTTCGCCGGACGCATCCGCGACTTCTCCGACAACTACAAAGGGCATAAAGACTGAACGATTACCTGCGTGGAATCCGGCAGAAATTAGCGTTAGTCCACCGCCAAGAACTATCGTAAAACCCAAGAAGAAAGGGTTGGGATTATGACATCCCGAATGAGAAAAACGGGAGATGCCCGAAACTCATTCCTTAAGGATTGGGAGGTAGCAAGTTTGTGTTTCGGGTGTACCGAAACCGCTTGCCACCCACCATCCAAATTGCAGGAGGTGGCATCCCGTCGGTCTATACAGTTGAATCAGTAACCGAATTAAAAGGAATAAAATATGGAACAGACAAAGGAACACAAGGAACGCAACAAGGGAGGTCGCCCCAAGAAGGAAGCAACCGAGAAACTGAAATACCGTATCGCAGTGAAAATGACGGCAGCCGACTACTTCCGCCTGCTGACACGATCGCATGAGGCGGGCGTATCACCAAGCGAGTACATGAGGGAATGTTTCCGTAACGGTCATGTGAAAGAACGGCTGTCGGAGGAACATGCCGGATACATCCGCCAACTCTGCGGCATGGCTAACAATCTCAACCAGCTTGCGCGTAAGGCAAACGCCGGAGGCTTCCACGATGAACGGTGGGACTGCAAGGTGGCAGTGGCAAGGATTCATGAACTTATAACCAAGATAGGGATATGATGGCGAAAATCGTAAAAGGAAGCGACTTCAAGGGTGCGGTGGATTACATCATCGACAAGAAGAAGGATACGCAGATAGTAGCAAGCGAAGGCTTGTTTATGGAAAATCTGGAAACTATCGCCATGAGTTTCAATGCCCAGTCACGGATGAACGATAAGGTGACAAAACCTGTCGGACATATCGCGTTGAGTTTTTCCAAAGAGGATGAGTTACGGCTGACGAACCGTATCATGGCAGGCATCGCGCTTGAATATATGGAACGGATGGGAATCAAGAATACGCAGTTCTTCATCGCCCAGCATTTCGACAAGGAGCATCCGCACGTGCATATTGCTTTCAACCGCATAGACAACAACGGCAATACCATATCGGACAGGCACGAGCGTCTGCGCAGTACCCGCATCTGCAAGGAATTGACCTTGAAATACGGCTTGCATATGGCTGGCGGAAAGGACAATGTCAAACGCAACCGCCTGAAAGAGCCAGACAGGACGAAATATGCGCTTTACGACATCATCAAAATGGAAGTCGGCAGATGCGGCAACTGGAACGTGCTTATCGCCAACCTGAAACGGCAGGGAGTGGAAGTACATTTCAAGCATAAGGGGCAGACCAGCGAGGTGCAGGGTGTTGTATTCTCCATGAATGGCTACCATTTCAACGGCTCCAAAGTGGACAGGCGTTTCAGTTATTCCAAGATTGACGCGGCTTTGCAGCACAACAGATGCAGGGAACGTATGGGAATAACAGCCGGAATATATGAAACGGCTACACCAAGCGCACCGTCCGGCACGGCACAAAGCGAGTTGTTCAACGGCTCTTGGGGATTGCTAAAAAGCAGTGGCTCATCTTATAACGCTGCTGATGCGGAAGCCAATCAGGAAATGGTGGATATACTTCGCAGAAGGAAGAAAGTTAAGCGCAAGAGAGGTGTTGGGTTCTAATATTCTGTACTAATCCAATTCTCACGACACTTGCGCTCTATATTCATTCGGAGTGTAACCTACCTCTTTCTTGAACAGTCGGGTAAAATGTTGCGGATACTGAAAACCGAGATTATAGGCGATTTCATTAACGGTGTCGTCTGTAGATGCAAGTTCCGTCTTGGCTATTTCAATAGACTTGTCATGAATGAAATGCAGGGCGGTTGAACCTGTTTCTTTTTTCAATAAATCACTGAAATAGTTGGGCGAGAGGCAGAGCTTGTCTGCACAATACTGTACAGTGGGCAAGCCTATCCGTTTAGCAGCCCCATCATGGAAGTATTCGTCAAGCAACCGCTCAAATCTTGCGAGGATGTCTCGGTTTTGGTTGTCGCGTGTGATGAACTGACGGTCATAGAAACGTGTGCAGTAATCAAGGAACGTCTTGATGCTGTCTGTGATGAGGTTCTTGCTGTGACGGTGTATCGGATGGTTCAATTCATATTGAATCTTGTGGAAGCAATCCATGATGATTTGCCGTTCTTCCACACTAAGGTGCAATGCCTCGTTTGTCTCGTAGGAAAAGAACGAATATTCACGCATTATCCGCCCGAGAGGTGTATTCCGCAGCAGGTCGGGATGGAACATAAGCAGGTAGCCATCTGGTTGGAACTGCATGCCGTCATCTTCCGCACCGAACACCTGTCCGGGCGCGATAAATATCAGTGTGCATAATTATTCCTAAGTCTGTGAAACCGGAACGCATGAAGCAGAATCTCGACATATTAGACTTCACCCTGTCGGCCGACGACATGGCACGGATAAAGACGCTGGATACCGACAAGCCTTTCTTACTCGGCTCGCACGAAGATCCAGAAATCGTAAAATGGTTCATGCAGTACAAAAACGCCTGAACATCAACAACCATATTTCGATAGCCGCTATCGACTATATTAAGAAGTTATTCGTATATGCCTTTATTGTAATCCGTCATGTACTGAGTAAATGTTTTGCCTGTTTGCTGTTTGAAGAAGCGCATGAGATGGCTCGGATCAGAGAAATTGAAATCATCCGCCATTTCACTGACAGTGCGGTTGGAGAATAGCAATTCGTTCTTCAGTTCCTCAAGCAGACGTTGTTTTATCAAATGGGTAGCTGATACTCCGAATTGGGCTTTTACTGAGTTATTGAGTGTGATGCGACTGACATGAAGCATGTCTGCATATTCCTGCACCCGCTGGTGGGTGCGGATATTCTGTTCCAACAAGTCCTTGAACCGAAAAGCGAAATTGTTTTTAGCAATTTCAGCGGGCAAGCAATAGGCGGCAGCGTATGTACGATTGATAATCAGCAAAAGATAATATAGTAAGGAAACAATGATATTGTACGTATCGGACACTGGATTCATCAGCTCATACTTAATCTTTCCGAGCAGCCGCATATATTCCTTCATTTCGTCATGTGTGGCATTGATGTAAGGCGGCGTATCTGTCTGGTAACAATACAAAAGGCGAAAAACGAAGAACTTGTCGGCGATAAAAGTACGCATGAAATCTTCGCGGAATATAAGGAACGTGTAATCCAACGCCGTCTCATCTACATGCCACTCTTGTTGCTGATGGGGTGAAAGCAGGAGAACCATGCCGTCGCGCAGTTCAATCTTGCGGAAGTTCAGTAGCAAATATCCGTTTGCCTTACGGAAAAAGTAGAAGCTGAAGAAGTCTGTCTTAAACCGCTTGTTTTCTGTCAGCACAAGTCCGATGTCCTTGTTTATGGCAGTATTGATGTAAAAATCCACGCCGCAGCGTGTCTTGTTGAACGGTACGCTGACCAGTCGATCAGGGTTGATTATCTCGTCCATATCCTTGTCGTTTTTGCAAAGATAATAATTTCATTTATCAAAATGGCATAATTACCGTTTTTTCAGGCATAGATGTTTCGCCGGATTCTTCCGAACTTTGCACCCGTAATCAATAACAAGACATATAGTCATGAAAAAGACATCTACAGTACAATTGGTGCGCAATGCCACCTTGAAAATCAGGTATGCGGGACACACCATGCTAATTGACCCCGTTTTAGCCGACAAAGGCACTTTGATATCGGCCCTCGGTGTGAATAAAACACCGAGGGTACACCTCACCATCCTATTCAGGATATTATCGGAGGCGTGGACATGGTGCTCCTGACCCACAATCACATCGACCATTACGAGCCGAGTGTCCCCACACATTTGCCCAAAGAAATTCCTTTCTACGTTCAGCCCCAGGACGCGGACGCCATCAGAAACGACGGATTTACAAATGTGATACCCATCGAAGAAATAAAAACAATAGACGGCATATCCATTTACCGCACGACCGGACATCATGGTTTCGGGCAGATCGGGCAGATGATGGGACCTGTATCAGGTTATGTGCTAAAAGCCGAGGGCTTCCCGACCGTTTATATAATGGGTGACTGCCGATGGGAAGCATGTATCCGAGACACCGTGGAACGGTTCAATCCTGACTATATCGTGGTAAACTCCGGAGGTGCAATCTTTCCCGAATTTTCCAAAACGGACGGTCCTATCATCCCCGACGAGAACGAAGTGATGCAGATACTTGACGAATTGCCTTCGCATATCAAGCTGATAGCCGTACACATGGATGCCATCGACCATTGCCAGACCACCCGTGCAATTCTGCGCAATGAGGCAACGCATCACGAAGCCGACATGAGCCGGCTGATTATCCCGGAGGACGGAGAAACAGTTGTGTTATGAGTGTCTGCATTAAATCCCTGATAAAAAACATGAACATAGTGGTAGGGTGCACTATAGGATGCCCTTACTGCTATGCCCGTAACAACTGCCGCCGTTTCCACATTACCGACGACTTTTCCGTGCCTGAATACATGGAACGAAAACTGCGCATCATCGATACGTCCCGTCCTCATGTGTGGCTCATGACAGGAATGAGCGATTTCTCCGATTGGAAGCCTGAATGGAACGCAGAAATTTTCGAGCGGATCAGCAGCAATCCCCAGCACGCCTATATCTTTCTGACGAAGCGCCCTGACAAAATCAGTTTCTCCTCTGACGACGAGAACGTATGGATGGGCGTGACCGTTACGCGCAGTTCCGAGAAAAGGAGGATTGATGATTTGAAAAAGAATATCAAAGCACGACACTACCATGTCACGTTTGAACCTCTCTTCGATGATATCGGCGAGATTGATTTCGAGGGAATTGACTGGATTGTCATAGGCACAGAGACCGGAAACCGAAAAGGAAAGTCATATTCGCGCCCCGAATGGGTGCTTAGCATTGCAGAACAGGCAAAGGCTCATGGCATACCGGTGTTCATGAAAGAGGATTTGCTGCCGATTATGGGCGACGAAAGAATGATTCAGGAATTGCCGGAACAATTTACCAGACGAATACAATGAATATGGATACAATAAAGGAAATAGATGTAAAGAGTGTAATGACCAAATCCTCTCTGCCGGTGGGAGGATATTCGGTCAACCCTTATGTAGGGTGTCCCCACGCCTGCAGGTATTGCTACGCATCGTTCATGAAACGGTTCACCGGGCACACCGAGCCGTGGGGTACGTTTTTAGATGTAAAAAACTGGAAGCCGATAACGAATCCTCATAAATACGACGGTGAACGTGTTGTAATAGGGTCTGTGACGGACGGTTACAATCCGTATGAAGAAGAATTCCACCGTACCCGAAGGCTGCTCGAAGAGCTGCGAGGAAGCGATGCCGAGATTATGATATGCACAAAGTCCGATCTTGTCCTTCGCGATCTCGACCTGTTGAAGAGTTTTCCCAAAGTGACTGTGTCATGGTCTGTCAATACGCTCGACGAGCAGTTCTGCGCAGATATGGACAACGCCGTAAGCATTGAACGCCGTCTGAAAGCGATGCGTCAGACATACGAGGCAGGTATCCGCACCGTATGCTTCGTCTCGCCCATATTCCCCAGAATAACAGACGTAAAGGCAATAATAGAGGAGGTAAAAGATTATGCTGATTTAATCTGGCTTGAAAACCTGAATTTACGCGGGCAGTTCAAAGGCGGGATAATGACGTATATCCGTGAGAAGTATCCTGACCTCATACCGCTTTACGAGGAAATTTACAATAAAAAAAGGCTTGAATACTGGCAGGCATTGGAGCAGGACATTTCAAATTACGCCAAGGAGCAGGGCTTCCCGTATCGTATAAACGATCTGCCATACGGACGCTCGGAAAAAGGCAAACCTGTCATCGTAAACTACTTCTACCACGAAAAAATACGATTGACAAAATGAGGCTATGCCGGACTGATGCAGAAAAGTTGTAGCGCGGATAAAAGCACCATGTATGTGGATAATATCCGGCAATCTTCCGAGCGTATGCGGGAGATGCTCAACACGCTGCTGGATTTCTTCCGTCTGGACAACGGCAAGGAGCAACCCAACCTTTCCCCTTGCAGGATTTCCGCAATCACGCATATTCTTGAAACGGAGTTCATGCCCATTGCCATGAACAAGGGGCTGACTTTGATAGTGGAGAGCCACACCGATGCGGTGGTTTTGACCGACAAGGAACGTATCCTGCAAATCGGCAACAACTTGTTGTCAAACGCCATCAAGTTCACGGATAACGGTAGTGTATCATTGGCAGCGGATTATGATAACGGTTTGCTGAAACTTATCGTTGAAGATACCGGTACGGGCATGACCGAAGATGAGCAACAACGAGTATTCGGTGCATTTGAACGTCTTTCAAATGCCGCCGCAAAAGACGGCTTCGGATTAGGATTGTCCATCGTGCAGCGTATTGTGGCGATGCTCGGTGGAACTATACGCTTGGAAAGCGAGAAAGGCAAAGGGAGCCGCTTCACGGTGGAAATTCCCATGCAGACAGCCGAGGAACTGCCGGAACAGACAATTCAAGCGCAAATGCGCCATAATCATATCTGCCATGATGTGATTGCCATCGACAATGACGAGGTACTTCTCCTTATGTTGAAAGAAATGTATGCCCATGAAGGGATGCACTGCGATACCTGTACCAATGTTTCGGTACTGATGGAGCTGATACGAAAAAAGGAATACAGCCTGCTTCTGACGGATCTGAATATGCCTGAGATAAGCGGTTTTGAACTGCTGGAACTGTTGCGCTCATCCAATGTAGGCAACTCGAAGAGTATTCCCATAGTCGTGACAACCGCTTCGGGCAGTTGCAGCAAGGAGGAACTTATAGGGCGTGGATTTGCCGGATGCCTGTTCAAGCCGTTCTCCATATCCGAACTGATGGAGATTACGGATAAATGCGCATTAAGCAGCATATTGGATGAAAAGCCGGATTTTTCCACTCTGCTATCTTATGGCAATGAATCCGTCATGCTGGACAAACTGATAGCGGAAACCGAAAAGGAAATGCAGGCGGTCAAGGATGCAGAACAGCGTAAAGACCTCCAAGAACTGGACACACTTACACACCATCTGCGAAGTTCATGGCAGATTCTCCGTGCCGACCAGCCATTGAGGGAACTTACGCCCAACTTCATGGAAGTGCCACTCCAGATGACGAAGCGATATGCAAAGCGGTGACCGGCTGTGCTGGATAAAGGTGCTGAAATTATCCGGCAGGCAAAAGAAGAAAGGAAAAATACGAAAATGGATAAAACAAGAATCATCGTGGTGGAGGACAATATCGTGTATTGCGAGTTTGTCTGCAACCTGCTGGCACGGGAAGGATTCCGTACCGTGCAGGCTTACCACCTCTCGACCGCGAAGAAACTTCTGCAACAAGCCTCAGACGGGGACATCGTGGTTTCTGACCTACGACTACCCGACGGTGACGGCATCGACCTATTACGATGGATGCGCAAGGAAGGCATGACACAACCGTTAATCATCATGACCAACTATGCCGAAGTGCATACGGCAGTCGAAAGTATGAAACTCGGCTCGCTGGACTATATCCCCAAGCAGCTTGTGGAGGATAAACTTATGCCTCTGCTTCATACCATCCTGAAAGAACGGAGTATCGGACGAAATCGTATGCCCGTTTTTGCCCGTGACAGTTCCGCCTTTCAGAAAATCATGCAACAGATAAGATTAGTTGCCCCTACTGATATGAGCGTGCTGATATTCGGAGAGAACGGCACGGGCAAGGAGCATATCGCCCACCATCTGCATGATAAGAGCAAAAGGGCAGGGAAACCGTTTGTGCCTGTGGACTGCGGTTCACTCTCCAAAGACCTTGCGCCCTCGGCATTCTTCGGACATGTCAAAGGCGCGTTTACGGGTGCGGACAGCACAAAGAAAGGATACTTCAATGAGGCAGAGGGTGGCACATTGTTCTTGGATGAGGTAGCAATCTCGCATTGGAAACCCAGCAGATGTTACTCCGTGCCATACAGGAACGGAGATACCGCCCTATAGGTGACAAGACGGACAAGAGCTTCAATGTCCGCATCATCGCCGCCACCAACGAGGATCTGGAGAAAGCGGTCATTGAAAAACGTTTCCGACAGGATTTGCTGTACCGTTTGCACGACTTCGAGATAACTGTTCCGCCTTGCGTGACTGTCAGGAGGACATCATGCCGTTGGCGGAGTTCTTCCGTGAGATTGCCAACAATGAATTGGAATGTAGCGTGACTGGGTTCGATGCGGAAGCCGTAAGACATTGCTGACCCATCCGTGGCCGGGTAATGTCCGTGAGCTTCGGCAGAAGATAATGGGCGCGGTGTTGCAGGCACAGACGGGAGTTGTCATGAAAGAGCATCTGGAACTTGCCGTAACGAAACCGACCTCACCTGTCAGCTTCGCCTTGCGAAACGATGCGGAGGACAAGGAACGCATCTTACGCGCGTTGAAGCAGGCAAACGGAAACCGCAAGGTTGCCGCCGAATTGCTCGGAATCGGACGTACAACGCTGTATAGCAAGTTGGAAGAGTATGGATTAAAGTATAAATTCAGCAATCATAGCCCGCAACTTGCCGAAAATAGAAGTAACGGTTAAACCGGATTATTCAGCGAAGATAAAAAACGTCCTGTGATAAAAATCATGGGACATTTTGATGTGTATCCGATTTTTATTGCTACTTTTGTACCAAGACGAGAGACATTGACAGCAACTCACAGCAGAACGTAGAAATAGACAGGGTTGCCAAATCATTACCTCATTTTTACCTTATCCTCAGAACTGCTTGCTAATAAAGTGGTTATAAAAATCTTCCAGAATTACGAAAAAACATTGTAATACCCAACAGTTTTGGTACCAGAGTCACTTTGGTTTACCTTAAACAAAATTCCAAGAGTTATGAAGCTATACATATTCTTGTTATGCTGTTCGATCGGCTTGGCACAAGCTACGAACAGCTATGCGCAAAAAGCGACTGTCAGTTTGAACATGCAGAATCAAACGGTCCAGTCGGTTTTAGACGAAATTGAAAATCAATCGGAGTTTTCGTTCTTTTTTAATACAAGGCATGTTGATCTGAATAGAAGAGTGTCGGTAGATACCGATAAGAGTGATATTTTTAAGGTATTGGATAATATCTTTGCTGGCACGAATGTACGTTATTCGGTGGTGGATAAGAAGATTATTCTTTCGGTAGAAAGTAAAGAAATTCGGCAAGCTAATCAAGATAAAAAAATCACTGGTGTCGTTAAAGACCAACATGGCGAGCCTGTTATTGGCGCAAATGTTTCTGTAAAAGGCACGACTATAGGAACGATCACCGGTATTGATGGCGATTTTACTTTGGAAGTGCCGGCAAATGCAGTTATTCAAGTTTCTTATATCGGGTATGTTTCTCAAGAGCTTCGTTTGGAAGGAAAAGCTCATTTGGATGTTATGCTGAAAGAGGATTCGCAAGCATTGGAGGAAGTGGTTGTCGTTGGATATGGTGTACAGAAAAAAGTAAATCTTACTGGTTCGGTATCTTCTATTAAAAGTGAAGAGTTGGAGCGTCAACCGATCGTAACCATGAAAGATGCTTTGGCAGGTTTAGCACCCGGTTTAACAGTAGTAAATCATCGGGACAGCTGGATCAAGTAATCCGACTATTACTGTACGTGGAGTAGGAACATGGAAAAATGCAGGTCCTCTCGTATTGGTTGACGGTATGTCTATGAGTATTGCAGATGTGTTACCTAACGACATCGAAAGTATTTCGGTATTGAAGGATGCGGCTTCGGCTGCCATTTATGGTTCGCGTGCTGCCAATGGGGTTATCCTGATTACAACGAAAAAGGGGAAACAAGGAAAAGTACAGGTTAATTATAATGGAAACGTCGGCTGGCAACAGGCTACGCGTCAACCGAAGTCGGCTACAGGCTGGCAATATGCGGAGTTGTATAATCGTGCTATGGTTGCTGATGGAAAGGCTCTACCCGATGGTACAACATTATTATTTCCGCAGGATAAGATTGATCGTATGAAGAATGGCACAGGTAATATCGATCATAATGAAGCGAATACAGATTGGTTTGATGAATTATTACATACTGCTTTACAACATACGCATGATGTTTCTGTTACGGGAGGTTAACGATCGTATACAATATGTCGGAACAGTGGGATATGCCAAACAGGACGGAATCATCGAATCGTCTTACGAACGTTATAATACCCGTTTGAATACGACGGCTAATTTGGCCGATTGGTTTACTATTCAATCTAACATCGCTTATATCAACGATGTTAGTAAGAGAGCCCGGGGCTTGGTTATGCTTATTATTATGCACCGCGTTCATTTCCTAATATACCGGTTAAATATTCGGATGGAACCTGGTCGTTCCATTCTACACCCAAGAACCCTGTACGTATGACGACTGATGATTATGGTTATCAACGCTATGAAACGGATAAACTATCATTATTGCTTTCACCTGAAGTAAAGTTGTTAGAAAATTCATTGATAGTGAAAGGTGTATTAGGTTATGAAACTAAGACGTCTTATGTCGATAAGTTTGAAAAGCGAGTGATTTATGATGCTTTCGAACCGGCTGGACAAAGTGAGAATATATTTGTAGCTCGTAATACTAAGACAGATACATGGTATCGTAACCGTAATTTAACCTCAGTGCGACGGCTAATTATATGAAAACATTCGGTGATCACGATGTTAATGTATTGCTGGGTACATCACGTGAACAGTTTAGATATAATACAACTGTAGCTTCGCGAAAAGATTTTCCGACCGATGATTTCGAAGTAATCGATCCAGGTGATGCAGCTACAGCTACAGCCACAGGTACTAAGACCTATAGTGCTTTGACTTCTGTATTCGGCAGGGTGAATTACTCTTATAAAGATCGTTATTTGCTTGAAGCCAATGTACGGCATGATGGATCTTCCAAATTTGCCCGTGGGCATCGTTGGGGTACGTTTCCTTCTTTCTCAGCAGCGTGGCGGATATCTGAAGAATCTTTTTTTAGTTCGCTTAGGAGTGCTGTACAGAATCTTAAATTGCGTGTGTCATGGGGCAAACTAGGTAACCAAAGTATTGATGATTATCTGAGCATGTCTACATATGCAGTAGTGGGTGGTGGTACTCGTTTTTATTTATTTGATGGTGCTGTACAATCATTAATGACGGAAAGTGTTATGGGAAATAACGTTATTACATGGGAAACAAGTACGAACTTGAACTTTGGTCTTGACGTCAATGTACTTGACAATCGCTTAGGTTTTACATTCGATTGGTACAATCGGGATACGGATGATATTTTGTTGAGCCTCGAAGCTCCCAGCTTATTGGGTATCACACCACCGATTTCGAATGCTGGTAAGGTTAGAAACCGTGGATGGGAATTGACAGTTAATTGGCAGGATCAAATAAATGATGATTTCAGCTACAATATTAATTTCATGCTGTCCGATGTAAAAAATAAAATTCTGGATATGCATGGCTACAAGTCACCTACATCTAGTCTGACTACCCGTATCGAGGGAGAACCGATAGATGCTCTGTTTGGTTGGCAAACATTAGGTCTTGCCGATACGCAAGAAAAATATGAACAATATAAGGATGTGATGTTGACATATAACTCGAATTTTTCAATGGGTGATATTATTATTGAGGATTTGGACAAAGATGGAAAGATTACGGAGTCCGATAAAAAGATTATCGGAAATCAGATACCTCGTTATACCTTCAGTTTGAATTTGGGATTCAATTATAAGGCTTTGGATTTCTCAGCCATGTTCCAAGGGGTCGGTAAGTCGATGGGTTCTTAGGGCGTGATATTATTGAACCTTTGGGTTCACAGACGGCTATGGAAGAACATTATTATGACTCTTTTGATCCGTCTAATCCAACTACTGGTAAATATTATCCACGTATGACAATGGTCAATCGTCTCAATTACGCTAATATGTCACATTGGGTACAGGATGCATCTTATCTACGTTTAAAGAATTTGCAGGTCGGATACACTTTCAAGTTTGGAGAGAAGTCACCGATAGAGAGAACCAGAATTTATTTCTCGGGTTCCAATCTGTTTACGTTGACAAATTACAGAATTTTTGATCCGGAAAACGGTTTGAATACCACATCTTTTCCGAACTCAAGAGTATACAGCATAGGTGTTAATGTAACATTTTAAAAATTGAAATCATTATGAAAAATAAAATCTTATCAATAGCTTTTTTTGTAGGATGTGCACTATGTTCTTGTGATGACGTATTAGATGCGCTTCCTGAGGATAAATTACCGGAAGAAACTTTTTGGCAAACCCCCGGTAATGTCCGTGCATTTGTAGCAGACGTATATTCTCGTGCTTTCCCGTTGGAATATGAAATGCATCCTTGTTTCGACGAGGCGATGTCGGACAATTCTCATATGGCATGGGAAGGGTGGTATACTGATATTAAATTAGTAGCCAACGGTTCATATCTAACAACCACTTCTGTTATAAATAATAATTGGGCATATGCTTATACCAATATTCGTATGGCTTGTCAGTTTTTGCAAATATAGAGAAATGTGTTGAGTTGGATACAGTTGAAAAAGAATCACTTACCGGACAAGTTCGCTTCTTCTTGGCTTATAGTTATATTCGTTTAGTCGCCCTGTATGGGGATGTTCCCTTGATTGAAAAAGTCTTGACTGAGGGTGAGGCCAAAGTTCAGACTCGGACACCCAAAGCTGAAGTGTTGACGTTTGCCCACGGACAACTTGACCAGGCTATTAAAGAATTAGAAGGTAAAACATTGGAAAAAGGACTACTGTGTTTCACCATCCAGCAGGAAATCCAGCGCATTCACGATCTTAATCCCGTTGATGTCGGTATCCAGCGGCTGATCCATCGTAATGACGACTTCTCGTAGTTGTCCTGTACCGCCATCAGAGGCGCAGTTCCCGTTTCCGTGTTCAGAATCACTCATGGTTCGGTCACTTGGATATATCTTTTGGGGCCGTTGCTGGTTGCGATAAATCGATCTCCTTATCGTCCAGTTTCCCAATCGCCACATCGTATCCACGCCGGAAC
>ENA-OQCS01000247-OQCS01000247.1-human-gut-metagenome-genome-assembly--contig:-NODE-247-length-29287-cov-3.949383_pt1 | contig 29287 bp, 38 predicted proteins | sample MGYA00242757_ERZ504575 | MGnify/ENA primary metagenome ERZ504575 (study PRJEB26092, sample SAMD00036297) | human gut metagenome | host: Homo sapiens | study: EMG produced TPA metagenomics assembly of... | reverse complement strand
GGGAACAGTTGTTGGTCGTCATTTCTTTGCCGACAATTTGGCCATATTTGCCACCTATGCAGACTTTGCCATAGGCATGGCAAAAGTTTGCCAAAAGCATGACAATGGGTTGGCAAAATTACTCTCTGGCAGACAATGAGTTAACATAACTATCAAAATCGTATCGTCACATCAGTTTATATCAAAAAACACAAAATCGCTTGCGAAAGCGACATAAATGCCGTATCTTAGTACACGTGCAAGCAGACCATTTTGCTTACACATGATAAAAATCTGCTTATGGGAACATTAGGCTGCATCAATGACATGCTACAAAGGGATAAAGAGAACCGTGCTCTCCGCAAGTTGAGCAGAGGACGGATGCGGGAGCACTACAAATACCTTGTAAAAAGGAAAGGTCCTGAGAGAGCCGATGTAACCATTGAGGAAATAGAAGAAATCCGAAGAAATACTACTGAAAAGGAATTATCAGATAAAGAACATCTATTCAGGGCAAAGACGATTCTTGCAGCATGTGCTTTAGTCTTGCTTTTATTGGGAGTACTTTGTTATAAATTGTTCTTATAAGCAGGTCTGAAACCGATTGACAAGAAATCTACCCGGTTAAATTCATCAGCCATTGGCTGGCGATTGAAAGCAGATTCCCATGCTTCATAAAAAATTCGCATACTTTTTATATTCGAAGCAGAGAATCAACAACTTGGTTTCCTAAACCAATAAATTAGAAATGAAAAAATTATCTTTGCAAACACAATAAATACATTGAAAGACTTTCTGTTAGAACATGGAACATCTAAAAGCATACATTTTAGCACTTAAAAACATGAATACAGATTTTACAATTAGAATTGCCCAACAGTCTGATGCCCTTGAACTTATGAGTTTGTTTCAAGAGACAGTCCTCCATATAAACAAACGTGACTATTCAGAAGCAGAAGTGGCAGATTGGGCATCGTGCGGAAACGACCTCTCCCACATAAAAGACATGATTAAGACACATTATTTTATTGTGGCAACCAATCAACAGTCACAGATTGTCGGCTTTTCATCCATTACCCACCAAGGATATTTGCATTCTATGTTTATTCATAAAGATTTTCAAGGTAAAGGCATTGCTACCATACTTCTAAATGAGATAGAACGGTATGCAACCGCAAGAGGAATCATGCGAATTACATCAGAAGTAAGCCTGACAGCCCGTCCATTCTTTGAGAAAAGAGGCTATATAGTAGAAGTGGAACAGAAACGCAAAGCCAACCAACTTTATCTCACCAATTTTTGGATGGCGAAAAGGCTGGCTGAATGAAATCGTATAACGGACGTATTCCTGCTTGTGGTGTCTTTTGTGGTGGTTGTCCCATATACACAAGAGAAAAAAGTCCCTGCAAAGGAGCAGAACAGAATGGTTCTCGCTGTGAAAAATGTAAAACATTCCATTTATGTTGCTTGGAAAAAAGAATAACACATTGTTTCCAGTGTTCTGATTTCCCATGTACTAAATTCAAAAGATTTACCAAACGTTGGCTAAAATACGGACAAAACTTCATTGAAAACCAAAAGCTTTTAAAAAACGTAGGTGAAGTTAAATTTTTAAAGTATTATAATAAGAGAATCCACAACCAACTTACCAACAATGACAAAAAATCAGGAATAAAATAATAATTTTGTACCTTTCGAAAAACATGTGTTGTAAATGACAGATTTTAATTCATACATGGGCAATATAGACACTGACTTTTTTAGGGAACTGTGTTTAAGAAACGGAGAACTACGGTATTATAAAAGAAATGAATTTATCCTCCGAGAGGGAGAAGTCGGTTCTTTCTTCGGGTTTATTGTATCCGGTGTAATCAAATATACCTGCATCAACCAAACTGAAAACAAAACATATAATGTAGGTTTTTCTTTTGCCAATGAATTTATCTCTGATTATCCCAATTGTTTATACGACATAAAATCTGAATTGAATATACAAGCAATAACCCCATGTAGAATCTACATCTGTTCTTCCGAATTACTTCTACAAGAATTTGAAGAGAACAAAGAAAATCAACGAATAGCCCGCATTGCAGCCGAACAATTATTTTTTCAGTCGTATTCACGTTACTTGGATTTGTTCAGATTTACATCGGAAGAACGCTATCTCCAACTTCTTAAAAAATGTCCAGAAATCCTACAAATGGTACCCCTAAAAGAAATTGCGTCTTACTTGAAAATAACCCCTATTCACATGAGCCGCATCAGACACAAACAGAGTTTTGACAGCAAAGAATAAACATAGGTTTAGAAATTCAATCATTTAACAATATTCCAAGACAATATTGATTCTGTCAGGAAGTTCTCTTTTATTTTTGCCCTATCCTTTGGCTGATTCAGCGAAAGGCAGGAATGAAAGGAGTTAAACATAGAGTCCTATATATGAGAACAAGAAAAGTATTTAGAATGCCACTTGATAAAATTCTTTGTTTATCAGCCAATGCTATATTAACCATTATTGCACTATGGAGTATTGCATCAGTCTTTTTCGAAAACGCCACAATTGATTCTATAATAGCCCGTTTCAGCGTGGCTTCTGCCTGCATGGCCAACCTATTTTCAAAACATCGTCTTATCCGGATAATATTCCTCATTATGGCATTTGTACTGATAATTGTTGCAACCACCCTCTATGTCCATAAAGCAAATAAGATGTAAAATACTCAGCAGTTATTCCGTCTCATTTTTCCTTTTCTTCCACAGCTGATAACTATTGATGATGTTTTGCCACAGCACATACGATCCCGGACCGACGGAAGATAACGGATTAAGATAAGTATATGCCATCCAGATGGCAAGCACCGTATTCTTTTGCCCCAGCGCCTGCCCTCCACTGATGCGCTCACCATAATGACCGCCGATTCTCTTTCCCAAATAGAATTGTATACAGCAGGTTATCAGTCCCGCCAGGGCTATCAGCAGTTCAACAAATACCGGTGCATCACTATTGACCAATGAACGTACCGTCTGCCCTGAGACAATGGCAAGAGCTACCGCCCACAAATAGAAGGCTGCATCATGGAAACCCAACAGAAAATGATGCACCTTCGGCACAAACGCACGCAGAAACCATGCCAGCAAGAAAGGACAAAGCAGCAATGGAAAGACTTTACTCAGAATTTTCAGGAATGCAACAAAAAAAGTAATGTCAGCATGAGGCTCCACCAACGGGAAAACCAAAGGAACAGCCACAGCCGCCAGAAGATTGGACAACAACGTATAGGTCGTCAGGCTGGATGCGCTTCCACCAGTTACCGGTAATGACAGCCGCAGCGGTTGCAGTGGGACAAATGAGGCAGACCATCGCACCTTCAAACACTTCCCGGTAGACCTCCTCCATAGGGCAACACACCAACAATACCGCAACAATCAAGCAAGAAACCGTCTGGAACAGCAGTAACCATCCATGCCACGATTTGGGTTTCAGTTCATGCACCTCCACCTTGCAGAAAGTGAGCAGAAGTTGGGAAAAAATCAAAAGCGGAGTCAGGAAAGCCACTAACCCATTCACATAAGGTTTGGCAGGCGCCACAAAAGGAATGTCTGCAAAAAGAAATATCCCAAAGTACCGGCAAGCATTGCCAAAGGCAACGTCCAGTTCTTTATAAAACGAACCAGCATACTTGATTTGCTATTTTAATTATCCACCGCAAAGTTACGCATATTATCAATACATTAAGCCACTAATTGCTCAAACACAGACATTAATTCCACTAAAAATGAGAAGAAGAACAATAAAACTGAACATAAACCATTAGTTTTCTATAAATTTCCACTACATTTGCCAAGCGAAAAGGAAGCATTGTCTTTGCTACAATTATATGAAACTATACAGACGATACATATTATATATAAGTATATGCTTAGGGCTGCTTATCTCCCCCTTTTGCAGTGGCAGCGCTGAAGCGAAAGACTTTGTTGTCGTTATAGACCCCGGACACGGTGGACACGACCCGGGTGCAGTGGGAAAAATTTCCAAAGAGAAGAATATCAACCTGAATGTAGCACTCAAACTTGGCAAACAAATCAAGAAGAACTGCCCTGATGTAAAAGTTATCTATACGCGGGACCGGGACATATTCATCCCCCTGGACCGGCGCGCTGAAATTGCCAATAACGCCAAAGCTGATTTGTTCATCTCCATACATACCAATGCCCTGGCCAAAAACCGGACGGCCAAAGGAGCCTCCACCTGGACACTGGGTCTGGCAAAATCGGATGCCAATCTGGAAGTAGCCAAGCGCGAAAATGCCGTTATCCTCTACGAAAGCGACTACAAGACGCGGTATGCCGGCTTCAATCCCAACTCGGCAGAGTCCTACATCATCTTCGAATTCATGCAAGACAAATACATGTCACAGAGTGTGCACCTCGCCTCCCTCGTACAAAAGCATTTCCGCCAAACCTGCAAACGTACAGACCGGGGCGTGCACCAGGCAGGTTTTCTGGTATTGAAGGCCAGTGCCATGCCAAGCATACTGGTGGAACTCGGATTCATCTCCACACCGGAAGAGGAACGGTACCTGAACACTGAAGCAGGAACCACCTCACTTGCCAACGGTATCTTCCGCGCTTTCCTCACCTATAAGCGCGAGCAGGAAATCCGGTTGAACGGAAGCAGCAATACCATTCTTCCGGAGGATGTACCCGAGCCCGTTCAAGAAGAAGGCAACGCAGCTACAGCGACACCGGAAAAGAAAAATGCACCTCAAGCGGAGAGTAACCAAGCTGCCCAGCGCCCGCAAAGGTCAGAAAATGCAGCCGTTTCCCAAACAGAACAGAGCGGCATCGTGTTTAAGATACAGATACTCACTTCTTCACGTCCTCTGGCCAAGAATGACAAAAGACTGAAAGGACTGAAAGACGTGGATTATTATAAAGAAGGCGGAATCTACAAATATACGTACGGCGCATCACCCGATTACAACAAGGTGCTGCGCAGCAAACGTAGCATTACGGACAAATTCAAGGACGCATTCATCATTGCGTTCAAGAATGGAGAAAAGATAAACGTCAACACAGCCATCAGCGAATTTAAAAAGAACAGAAATAAATAACAAAAGATACATCATGAAGTATATTACAAAAGAAGTTAGAATAGGAATAGCAGGCATAGCTGCACTTTGCATATTGGTATACGGCATCAACTACCTGAAAGGGATAAATATGTTCAAGCCTCCAGCTATTTCTACGTGAAATTCCAGAATGTCAATGGGCTGACAAAATCCAGCCCGGTCTTTGCCGACGGCTTCCGCGTGGGTATTGTCCGCGACTTGTACTACGACTATACCCAACCGGGCAAAGTCGTTGCCGAAATAGATGTTGACCCAGAGCTGCGCATTCCCAAAGGAAGTACGGCAGAACTGGCAGCCGAAATGCTTGGCGGCGTAAAGATGAACCTGCTGCTTGCCAATAACCCGCGGGAGAAATACCAGATTGGAGACACAATCCCCGGCGTGCTGAACAACGGAATGATGGAAAAAGTTGCCACCATGATGCCGCAAGTAGAGAAGATGCTGCCCAAGCTGGATCCATCCTCGCATCCTTAAATGTCATACTGGCCGACCCCGCCATCCCTGCAACCTTGCATAACGTACAAGATTTAACAGCAAGTATGGCCGTCACAAGCCGCCAATTGCAAACTCTAATGAAGGATGATATTCCACAACTGACCGGCAAGCTCAATACTATTGGAGACAACTTTGCACTCATTTCCAACAACTTAAAGGAGATAGATTATGCTGCCGCCATGCAAAAGGTAGACGCAACTTTGAACAATGTAAAAATGATTACAGACAAATTGAACCAGAAAGACAATACCGTCGGACTTTTGCTAAACGACCCTTCTCTATATAATAATCTGAACGCCACCACTGCCAACGCAGCAAGTTATTGGAAGACTTGAAATCGCATCCGAAACGATACGTCCATTTCTCCCTATTCGGCAAGAAAGATAAGTAAAAGATGGACGTTATATAGATTTTGTCTAAATAATAAGTCTATAAAGGAATTAAAAGGAAAGCCCTCATTTGCTCTATACAAGGAGCGAAAAAGGGCTTTTTCCTGCTCTGGGCACAGAAGGAAAACAAGAGACGCAAAGCTACATAAACCACTATATGACAAAGTATTAGATAAATGCAAGACACCTTATATAAGGAGTATACTCATAGTAACCGATAAGTAGCTGAAAGTAAAGAGCTTATTACTTTCCCTAAAAACGCAAGAAAAAAAGGATTTGTTTTTCTCGAATAAGATTGCCAATTTTGCAATCGTAGAAGTTATGCTTAATTAATAAATGTATTTATAGCCGTTATGAGTGAAATAGATCATGTCGGGCTGTGGAACCGCTGTCTTGAAATCATCAGAGACAATGTTCCGGAGCAGACATACAAAACATGGTTTCTTCCCATCATACCTTTAAAATATGAAGACAAAACGCTGGTCGTACAAGTGCCCAGCCAGTTCTTCTATGAGTTTTTGGAGGACAAATTTGTTGATTTGTTGCGCAAGACTCTCTATAAGGTCATTGGTGAGGGAACTAAATTGATGTATAACGTAATGGTGGACAAGAGCTCGCGGAAAACCGTCGACCTGGAGTCTACACAGCGTACCATCATACCGCAAAAACAAGTGATGGACAAAAGGATTCCGCAGATTCCCGTCCCCGAACTTGACCCGCACCTTAATCCAGAATACAACTTTGAAACCTTCATCGAAGGTTACAGCAACAAGCTGTCGCGCAGCGTTGCAGAAGCTGTCGCTCTCAATCCGGCTAAAACAATCTTCAATCCGCTGTTCCTATACGGAGCATCAGGTGTAGGCAAAACCCATCTTGCCAATGCTATCGGAACCAAAATCAAGGAACTATACCCGGAGAAAAGGGTATTGTATGTATCTGCACACCTATTCCAAGTGCAATACACCGATTCCGTACGTAACAATACGACTAACGACTTCATCAACTTCTACCAGACCATTGATATTCTAATCATTGATGATATTCAGGAATTTGCCGGCGTGACCAAAACGCAGAATACATTCTTCCATATCTTCAACCATCTGCATCAGAACGGCAAGCAGCTCATCCTCACTTCCGACCGTGCACCGGTATTGCTGCAGGGCATGGAAGAGCGTCTGATTACACGTTTTAAATGGGGAATGGTGGCTGAGCTGGAGAAACCTACCGTAGAACTCCGCAAGAACATTCTGCGCAACAAGATACACCGTGACGGCCTGCAGTTCCCCCAGGAAGTGATTGACTATATTGCAGAGAACGTGGGCGACAGTGTACGTGACCTGGAGGGCATCGTCATTTCCATTATGGCGCATTCCACCATATACAATAAAGAAATAGACCTGGAACTGACGCAACGTATCGTCCGCAAGGTAGTGAACAGCGAAAGCAAGGCAGTGACTGTCGATGAAATCATCAACACCGTATGCAAGCACTTCGGATTGGAAACTGCCACCATCCACACAAAATCCAGAAAGCGGGAAGTGGTGCAAGCACGACAAATAGCCATGTATTTAGCCAAAAACCATACAGACTTCTCTACTGCAAAAATCGGTGCGCTAATTGGACATAAAGACCATGCCACCGTATTGCATGCATGTAAAACCATCAAAGAACTGAAAGAGGTGGACAAATCATTCCGTGCGGAAATCGACGAGATTCAAGCCGCACTGAAAAAAGGATAAGAATAAAGGATAAGGGATTAAATGCAGCTAAGTATGCATTAGCTTAACCCCTTATCCCTTATCCCTTATCCCTTATCCCTAATCCTTAATTTTCAAAATCCCTGCTTTTTCATTATCTTCCAAAGATTCTCCGACATTGCCTCACTGTCTTTCTTCGTATAACGCACATCTGTAAGACCTGCGCCAGCGTTTCCTTATTGTTCTCCAAGATGAACTGCTTGTTCTCAGGAAGCGATTCTTTATAGGCATACAACCGGTCAATGTCCTGAGGAGTATAATCATGATAAACCTCTTCGTGTACAATGCCTCCAGCGGCAAACGGTCCACTTGTTCCGGCTGTTCGGCAGGCCATCCCACTGTGACTGTCGTGATGGGAAACACCAATTCCGGTAACTCCAACGCTTCGACAATCATCTGAGGGTTGTAAGTGGTAGTTCCCAGATAGCAAATGCCCAACCCTTCTCCTCGGCAGCCACACAAAAAGTCTGTGCCACCAGCAAGGTATCGACAGCCCCCGTCACAAACCACTCAAAGTTGTTGTATCCCGGCTCAGCCTTACGTTGCTCACACCACTTGCTGAAGCGGCGCAAATCTATGCAGAAAGTAAGCACTACCGGCGCCGTCCGAACCATCGGCTGATTGAAATGTGCAGGCGCCAGTTTGGCTTTACGCTCTGCATCACGCGTCACAATCACACTATAAACCTGCATGTTCCCGACTGTAGAAGCCCGGAAAGAGGTTTCAAGCAAATCATTTAACAAATCAGCAGAAATATCCTTCTGCTGGTATTTTCGGATTGTTCTCCTTTGTTTCAAGCTTTCCATTCTTTCTTTTTTTGCAAAGATAATGTAATCCACGAACAATTCATTCAAGAGTTCACACTTTTTTTATCATCATATATCCGGAATAAAATACATCTTTTCAACAAGAAATGAACAATTATTATCTCTACGAGCAGATAAAAGTAACCTTATGTTCGACTAAACCGAGAACCTTTCAGCCCAACAAGTTGTTAATAAATTCCATTTTGGAAACTTATTCGTTTACTCAAATCATTAAAACATTATAAACCAATAAATTAATAGCAATCAATAGAAAACTATATATCGGTTAATAAAAACATTCATTTTAATTTTGCCAAGTTGAAAAACATTCATAGCTTTGCAAATACATTTGTTAACGATAAGTACAACTTCTACAACTTTACTTATTTGTAACTAATCCTAAGAGATACAACATTGTGGAAAAGAAAAATTATTCTTATGACGAAGCCTACGGAGAATCTTTAAAATACTTCCAAGGCGACGAGTTGGCTGCCAGAGTTTGGGTAAACAAATATGCAGTCAAAGATTCTTTCGGAAATATTTACGAAAAGTCTCCGGAAGACATGCATTGGCGGATAGCCAATGAGGTAGCCCGCATTGAGGCCAAGTACCCCAATCCATTAAGTTCAGAGGAACTTTTCGGCTTGCTCGACCACTTCAAGTACATTGTTCCGCAAGGAAGCCCGATGACCGGAATCGGGAACAACTATCAGGTAGCCTCTCTGTCCAACTGCTTTGTTATCGGTGTGGACGGCGAAGCGGATTCTTATGGTGCCATCTTCAAGATAGACGAAGAACAAGTACAGCTGATGAAACGCCGTGGCGGCGTGGGACACGACTTATCCCATATCCGTCCGAAAGGTTCACCGGTAAAGAACTCGGCACTGACCTCCACCGGCTTGGTTCCCTTCATGGAACGCTATTCAAACTCTACACGCGAAGTAGCTCAAGATGGACGCCGCGGCGCACTGATGCTCAGCGTATCCATCAAACACCCCGACTCGGAAGCCTTCATCGATGCCAAGATGACTGAGGCAAAGTGACCGGAGCCAACGTTTCCGTAAAACTGACCGACGACTTCATGCAGGCCGCCATCGAAGGCAAACCATATACACAGCAATATCCGATTGACGCCACAGAGCCGGCATTTCAAAAAGACATTGACGCATCCGCATTATGGAAAAAGATTGTGCACAATGCATGGAAATCGGCAGAACCCGGTGTATTGTTCTGGGATACCATATTAAAGGAATCCGTGCCCGACTGCTATGCAGACCTGGCTACCGTACCGTATCCACCAATCCATGCGGCGAAATTCCACTGTGCCCGTACGACTCCTGCCGTCTGCTCGCCATCAACCTTTACTCATACGTGGTCAATCCGTTCAAGCCGGACGCCTACTTTGACTTTGAGCTATTCAAGAAGCATGTAGCTTTGGCCCAACGCATCATGGACGATATCATCGACCTTGAACTGGAGAAGATAGAGCGCATCATGAGCAAGATAGATGCCGACCCCGAAAGTGAAGACGTGAAACATACAGAACGCGTTTTGTGGCAGAAGATTTACAAGAAAAGCGCCCAAGGCCGCCGTACCGGTGTAGGCATCACGGCAGAAGGCGACATGCTTGCCGCCCTGGGATTGCGTTATGGCACTGAAGAGGCAACCGAATTCTCGGAGCAAGTACACAAGACGGTGGCACTCAACGCCTATCGCTCCTCCATAGAAATGGCCAAAGAACGCGGCGCATTCGAGGTGTACGATACAGAACGCGAAAAGAACAACCCGTTCATCAACGCCTGCGTGAAGCTGACCCGGAAATGTACGAGGAGATGAAGAAGTACGGACGCCGCAACATTGCCTGTCTGACCATCGCCCCGACCGGCACCACCAGCCTGATGACTCAAACCACCTCCGGTATCGAGCCCGTATTCCTGCCCGTGTACAAGCGCCGCCGCAAAGTGAATCCCAACGATACGAACGTCCATGTGGACTTCATCGACGAAACCGGAGATGCCTTTGAAGAATATATCGTGTTCCACCCCAAGTTCGTGACTTGGATGGAAGCACAAGGATACAACCCCGCCAAACGCTACACGCAGGAAGAAGTGGATGCCCTGGTAGAGAAATCACCTTATTATAAAGCAACCTCCAACGACGTGGACTGGCTGATGAAAGTCAAGATGCAGGGACGTATCCAAAAATGGGTGGACCACTCTATCAGCGTAACCATCAACCTGCCGAACGACGTAGACGAAGACCTCGTGAACCGTCTGTATGTAGAAGCATGGAAATCCGGCTGCAAGGGCTGTACGGTTTACCGCGACGGTTCGCGTTCCGGCGTGCTCATCTCTACCAAGAGTGACAAGAAGTCCGAACTTCCCCCGTGCAAACCGCCTACGGTCGTTGAAACACGTCCCAGAATATTGGATGCAGACGTTGTCCGCTTCCAGAACAACAAGGAGAAATGGGTGGCATTCGTCGGCTTGCTGGACAATCATCCCTACGAAATATTCACCGGTGTGCTGGATGATGATGAAGGCATCATCCTGCCGAAGAATGTGGTGTCGGGCCACATCATCAAGAATGTGGATGAGCACGGAAACAAGCGTTACGACTTCCAGTTCGAGAACAAGCGCGGATACAAAGTCACCATCGAGGGTCTGTCCGAGAAGTTCAACAAAGAGTATTGGAACTATGCCAAGCTGATTTCCGGTGTATTGCGCTACCGCATGCCTATCGAGCAGGTCATCAAGCTGGTAGGTTCACTGCAACTGGACAGCGAAAACATCAACACCTGGAAGAACGGTGTGGAACGCGCCCTGAAGAAATACATCCAGGACGGCACGGAAGCCAAAGGCAAGAAATGCCCCAACTGCGGTAACGAAACACTGGTTTACCAAGAAGGTTGCCTCATCTGCAAGACGTGCGGAGCTTCTCGCTGTGGATAATCCCACGGCAAGCACAAACGTTTGCATAGGAATTTAAATGACTTAGATAACGGTAGCTGCATGATTATGAGGAATAATTTCTATACTTGCATAATCATTGCAGCTATTGCTATTTCTAAATCTAATATAATATGACACTAATATTCAATATCGAGTATCGCACCAGCTGGGGTGAAGAAGTCAGAGTCCTGGGTTCCATCCCGGAACTTGGCAACAACCAGCCCAACAAAGCCACCCCCCTGCACACTGTAGACGGCATTCACTGGACCGCGGAAGTGGATATCCAGATTCCCGGTAATGGAAGCGTCGAATACAGTTACCACATCTATCGAGATGGCAGAACCATACGGACAGAGTGGAACAGCCTGCCACGCATCCTGCACGTTGCAGACAATCCGAAGAAAGTTTACCGCATAGAAGATTGTTGGAAGAATCTGCCCGAGCAGCAGTATTTTTATACATCCGCTTTCACAGAATCCCTGCTGGCGCATCGCGAACGCAGTGCCGCCCCGAAAAGCTACAAAAAGGGGTTGCTGATAAAGGCGTACGCCCCTGCATAGACAGTGACCATTGCCTGGCACTCTGCGGAAACCAGAAGGCGCTGGGTGACTGGAACCCGGACAAAGCTGCCTTATGAGCGACATCGACTTCCCCGAATGGCAGGTAGAAGTGGATGCCGGCAAAATCAGCTTCCCGCTGGAGTATAAATTCGTCCTTTACAACAAGAAAGAGCGCCGTGCCGTGGCCTGGGAGAACAATCCCAACCGCTATATGGCCGACCCGCAGATAGCCGCCAACGAAACGCTGGCTGTCGGCGACCGTTATGTATACTTCAATCTTCCTGCATGGAAAGGTTCCGGAGTAGCCGTACCCGTATTCTCCCTGCGCTCCGAGAAAAGCTTCGGTGTAGGCGATTTCGGCGACTTGAAGCGCATGATTGACTGGGCAGTTGCCACCAATCAGAAGGCGGTGCAGATTCTGCCCATCAACGACACTACCATGACGCATACCTGGACAGACTCCTACCCTTACAGTAGCATCTCCATCTATGCCTTCCATCCCATGTACGCCGACCTGAAGCAGTTGGGCAGCTTGAAGGACAAGAAGGTGATGGCCGAATTCAACAAACGCCAGAAGGAACTGAATGCCCTGCCCGCCGTGGACTACGAAGCTGTGAACAAGACAAAGTGGGAATACTTCCACCTCATCTTCAAGCAGGAAGGGGAAAAGGTGCTGGCATCGGATGCTTTCCGTAATTTCTACGAAGCCAACAAGGAATGGTTGCAGCCATATGCCGTCTTCAGCTACCTGCGTGATGCCTACAAGACCCCGAATTTCCGCGAGTGGCCCAAGTATGCCACCTACGATGCCAAGGAGATAGAGACATTGTGCCGGCCGGACTCCGCCGACTATCCGCACATAGCCATCTATTATTACATCCAGTTCAACCTGCACCGGCAACTGCTTGCCGCCACGGAGCATGCGCGCGCCAACGGCGTAGTGCTGAAAGGCGACATTCCCATCGGCATCAGCCGCAACAGTGTGGAAGCTGGAAAGAGTCCCACTACTTCAACCTGAACGGACAAGCCGGTGCACCGCCCGACGACTTCTCCGTGAACGGACAGACTGGGGCCTCCCCACCTACAACTGGGATGTCATGGAAAAAGACGGTTATGCCTGGTGGATGAAACGTTTCCACAAAATGGCAGAATACTTCGATGCCTACCGCATAGACCACATCCTCGGCTTCTTCCGCATTTGGGAGATACCGATGCACGCCGTACACGGCTGTTGGGACAATTCGTCCCCGCCCTGCCCATGACGCGCGAGGAGATAGAAAGCTACGGGCTGGCATTCCGCGAAGACTTCTTCCTAAAGCCCTATATCCATGAGTACTTCCTCGGACAAATCTTCGGCCCGCATACAGACTATGTGAAACAGACCTTCATAGAGCCGACAGACACGTGGGAGGTTTACCGCATGCGTCCCGAGTTCGACACCCAGCGCAAGGTGGAAGCCTACTTTGCCGGAAAAACGGACGATGACAGCATCTGGATTCGTGACGGGCTTTACGCCCTTATCAGCGATGTGCTGTTCGTGCCCGACCGCAACAATCCGCACGAATACCATCCGCGCATCGGCGTGCAGCACGACTACATCTACCGCGCACTGAACGATTGGGAAAAGGCTGCCTTCAACCGGCTGTATGACCAGTACTACTATCACCGCCACAACGACTTCTGGGGACAGCAAGCCATGAAGAAACTGCCGCAACTGACACAGTCCACGCGCATGCTGGTATGCGGTGAGGACTTAGATGATTCCCGATTGCGTGGCATGGGTGATGAACGACCTGCGTATCCTTTCCCTGGAGATACAACGTATGCCGAAAGACCCGAAACAAGAATTCGGCCACACAGACTGGTATCCATACCGTTCGGTCTGCACCATCTCCACGCACGACATGTCTACCCTGCGCGCTGGTGGGAAGAAGACTTCCAACAGACGCAGCGTTACTACAACACCATGCTCGGGCACTACGGTGCCGCACCGGCAACGGCCACGCCGGAGCTCTGCGAAGAAGTGGTTCGCAATCACCTCCATAGCAACTCCATCCTCTGCATCCTCTCCCTGCAAGACTGGATGTCCATGGACGGCAAATGGCGCAACCCGAACGTGCAGGAAGAACGCATCAATATTCCTGCCAACCCGCGGCACTACTGGCGCTGGCGCATGCACCTGACACTGGAACAACTGATGAAGCAGAAAGCCTGAACGAGAAAATAAGGAGCATGATAGAAAGCACCGGAAGATAAGAAAGGATTCTTAACAAAGGGTTATTTTAGGCACGGATTACATGGACAATCACGGATAATATTGAAAGTAACCGTGATAACCCGTATAATTCCGTGCCTAAAATAATTCGATAAGTTCATTCCGGCCCTCACATAATTGTATTCTATAAAAAACAATTTCGCGCTATTTTTATATTTTACAGAATACAATCCACAGCCTGAATCGTAATAACCGGATACTGATTTGCCCGTACCACAAAATATCAGTAAGTTTGCAGAAAACAATCTACAAGTAATGACCAGTTATATTTTCCTTGACACGCTTCGCTTCTTCGCCCATCACGGCGTGGGCGAACAAGAAACCGTGGTAGGCAATGAGTTTACCGTCAGCCTGCGCCTGCAAGTTGATATCCGGCGTGCGGCAGAAACGGACGACGTAGCCGACACCGTGAGCTATGCCGATGTACATACAGCTGTGAAGGCAGAGATGGACATTCCTTCCAAACTATTGGAACATGTATGCGGGCGAATTATAAACCGATTGTTCCACGACTTCCCACAGATAGAGGAAATAACCCTCAAGCTGGCAAAGCGCAATCCACCGATGGGCGCGGATATAGAGGCTGCAGGAGTGGAAATATGCCAACGCCGCGGAGAATGACAGATTGCCGAATCACCCCATTCACTATTGATACACAGACACTTCCCACTGCAAAGACACTGCATGCTTTTTGCAGTGGCGCTGCACATATATTTGCAGTAGTACTGCAATAGCTTTGCAGTGACGCTGCAACAGATATGCAGTAGCACTGCAAAATGTATACAGAAGTTCTGCAGTGAGCATGCAGCAACTTTTCTGCCGTAGAATACAACCATTGATACCAATATTCCGTACCTTTGCCCCATCATCAACAAAAAGTCAATGAGAAACGCTATACAACGACTGGCATTACTCCCCATCGTCGCTCTCTTCCTGCTACCGGCCGCTTGCTATCAAATACAGCTCCGAGTTTCATTGGAGAAATGCCTCTACCTGCCCACCCCTTACGACTTTACAAACCCATACAACTATGCAGACTTCAGAAGGAATGAACTATTGAAAATAAACCTCACAGAGTTCCGCTTCCCCTACCAATACCTCAACGACATAGAATGGCAGATTCACCAACACCATTATTGTGCAACTCTATGACTTCAAACGGCAAGGGTGGGCTATCGCACCAGTGTGGGCTGTCCATGAACGAAGGGTAGCGATAGATTAAGAATGCCCAGTAGAACCGAGTTTCATCCTTATTTTTGCCGTTTCCGCTTCTTTGCCGATTCCACCGCTTCGGCCACCACCGGCTTATTTGCAAACCGCTTGGTGTAGTTGCTGTAATCGGGAACAGTGCGTTCATACGTCGGGTCGACAAACAACGGGCTGGAAATGATATGGTCTGCCGTACTGCGGTTGCAGCAGAACACGATGTTCTCCACACCGGCAAGGCGGGTCAACGCCTTCACATCCGTATCGTGCGGCTGAAGGGTCATCGGGTCGGTGAAAAAGAAAAGATAGTCAATCTCTCCGTCCACAATGCGCGAGCCATCTGCTGGTCACCGCCCAAAGGACCGGATTTAAGGATAGTGAAATCCCACTCCACATCAGGATGTTTCTCCCGGAGGGCTTCGAGGATAAGGGTACCGTGGTGCCCGTACAATAGAATTTATGCCCCATCAGCAATTCCGAGTTCCACAGTACCCACTCGATGAGGTCTTTCTTCATGGCGTCGTGTGCCACTAATCCGATTTTTCTAACTAGTTTTTCCATAATTCAAAACCTTTAATAGATTGAACAATTATAAAAGGCAACAGTTCCTACAATTGGGAAAAGAATTTCTTTCCATGCAGATAAAACTGCGCCAATATACTGCTTTTTGTCCGTTCCGGTATTACGGCAAGCGTAGTTTTTTCAGATTCTCTTTGCGGGACGCTGCCAATGAAGTGCGAAGGGAGTGGTAGGCACGGCGCGCACGGAATACGGCCAAAGCATTGGGTAACTGGCCTTTCAGCATGAAACTGAACGCAGCCACATAATCGAGCACCGCACGTACACGCATCACGGACGCCAAGTCCTCTTGCGGCAGATTCTTATAAAGCATGACAAGGTTATTACGAAAATTGAGGAAGGTCTTGCGCGGATTCTCCTTCTTCAAAGTGGCCCCTCCCACATGAAATACCACACTCTGCGGTATACATGCCAACTGTCTGCCACGGGCACGAAGCCGCCAACATAAATCTATCTCCTCCATGTGGGCAAAAAAACGTCCGTCCAGCCCACCCGCTTCCCGGTAGTCTGCCAGACGGATGAACAGAGCCGCCCCCGTAGCCCAGAAAATGGGTATCACCGTGTCGTATTGCCCCTTGTCCTCTTCTACCACGCCCATAATACGGCCGCGGCAGAAGGGATAGCCATAGCGGTCGATGAAACCTCCCGCAGCTCCGGCATATTCAAACTGCCCCTTGTTACGCCAACTGCGTATCTTCGGCTGGCAAGCGGCCGTCTCCGGATAGGCATCCATATACTCTGCCAACGGGACAAGCCAGTGCTCGGTGACCTCTACATCGGAGTTGAGCAGCACTACATATTCTGCCTCCACCTGCTTCAATGCCAGATTGTATCCGTCGGCAAAACCGTGGTTCTCTTCCAGCAGAATCAAGTGCACAGAAGGAAACTCGCGACGGAGCATTGCCACGGAAGCATCCGTAGAGCCATTGTCCGCCACATACACCACAGCACCATCCACCTCCGAAAAACGCACAACAGAGGGAAGGAAGGAACGGAGCATATCACATCCGTTCCAATTCAATATGACAACAGCAATCTTATCCATGTTGCACAGATTCTTTTCGTTTATTTTTCCAGCGTTTATGAGACCAGAACCAATAAGCCGGTTCGCGCCGGATGGTCTGCTCCAGACGACGGGCGAAGCACTCGGTTATCTCGCCATCCGCCGTCTGCTTGGGAGTTTCGGTAACCAAATCGAAGAGCACTTTGCAATATCCCCTGGATGTCCGTTCCAATTCACAATAAAAGACGGGGAAGTCCATCAGCTTGGCAATGCGCTCGGCGCCATCCATGAACACGGTGTCCTGATTCAAGAAAGTGGTCCAATAATGGGCCTCGCTGCGGTTGGGCGACTGGTCTGTAATCAGGCCGATGGCTATCCGTCTGCCTTCACGGCGAAGCTTATCACTTCGCGTGCCGTGGAATGTTTCGCCACATTGTATCCTCCGAACCGGGCACGGATATGCTTAAACATCTCGTCCAGATACTTATTGCTTAGCGGTTTGTACACCTGCACCGGGATGTCGCCCGGATGCATGATGGCCCCCATGCCTATAATCCACTCAAAATTGGCATAATGGGGAATCAACAGTACAATGCCTCCATGCTTCTCTATCATGGCAAGGTATTCTTCCTTATTATCATACTTCATCCGGCGGCAGAGCTCCTCGAAAGACATGCGCAGCATCTTCACCTCTTCCAGCATATAGTCGCAGATATAATGGTAGAACTTGCGCTCTATCTCCATCAATTCGGTTTCCGACTTCTCCGGAAAGGAATTGCGAAGGTTGCGGCGAACGACTTTCTTCCGATAATGCACGACGTGGCGCATCAGGAAGTACAGCCCGTCAGACAATGCATAAAGCGCCCGGAAAGGCAGAAGTGCCACAAGCCACATGCCCGCATAAGTCAGCCAATAGACAATTTTTGATTTCACTTCGTCAGTTATGAGTTATAAGTTATGAGTTATTTGTTGCAAAGGCGGCATTCCTCATTCCATTGCTCCCAAGAGTGCGGTGCCGTCGGCATTGAAATCGCCCAGGCGCACAGACACGAGCTGGTTGTCCAAGGCAGCATCATGAGGGACTTCCACACGGATATAATTGGGAGTGAAGCCGTGCATCGGCAGTCCGGGTTTGGGACGTTCCAGCAACACCGGCATCGTCTGCCCGATATGGCGCGCATAAAAAGCACGGGTCTTTCGTCCGAAAGCTCCAGCAATTGCTGCTCCTGCGGTGCTTTTCTTCGGGTGCTACCACGTGGTCTATCTTCAAGGCTTGCGTGCCGGGACGCTCCGAATAGCTGAAGACATGGAGCTGCGTCACGTCCAGGCTCTTGATAAACTCATAAGCCTGCCCGAAATACTCCTCCGTCTCTCCACGGGTACCCACAATCACGTCTACCCCTATAAAGGAATCGGGCATCACTTCCTTTATCTTCTTTATCTTCGAGGCAAACAAGGCGGTATCGTAACGGCGTCGCATCAGCTTCAGCACCTCGTCACTGCCCGACTGCAGCGGTATATGGAAATGAGGCATGAAACGCCGGGAACGGGACACGTATTCTATGATTTCATCTGTCAGCAGATTCGGCTCGATGGAGGATATGCGGTAACGCTCAATGCCTTCCACCTCGTCCAGCGCCTTCACCAAGTCGAAGAAAGTCTCACCGGTAGACTTGCCGAAGTCTCCGATATTGACGCCGGTCAATACAATTTCCTTTCCACCTTCGGCAGCCGCCTGGCTGGCCTGCTCCACCATAGAAGCAATGCTGCCGTTACGGCTACGTCCGCGGGCAAAGGGAATGGTGCAATAGGAACAATAATAATCGCAGCCGTCCTGCACTTTCAGGAAGAAGCGTGTCCGGTCGCCACGCGAACAAGACGGGGCAAACGAACGTATATCCTTCAAAGCGGAAGTGTAGGCCTCGCCGGTCTCGTGCTTCTGCAGATTGCCCAGGTAGTGGAGCAGGTCCTTCTTCTGCTCGGCTCCCAGCACGACGTCCACACCTTCTATCTTTGCCACCGTCTCCGGTTTCAGCTGGGCATAGCAACCGGTCACCACGACAAATGCACCCGGATGTTGCTTCACCAGTTTGTGGATGGCCTGGCGGCACTTCTTGTCCGCCACTTCCGTCACCGAGCAGGTATTCACTACACAAATATCCGCTTTCTCACCCTTGCGCGCCGTACGTACGCCCGCTTCCCGCAAAATTTTACCGATAGTAGAGGTCTCCGAGAAGTTCAGTTTGCACCCCAACGTATAGTAAACCGCCGTCTTATCTTGAAATATATTGGTATCTATCATGAGCTTATAAACACATTTATGCTGCAAATATATACATTATTAATCTATTTTTCCTACTTTTGCACACTCAACTAAAATTTGTGCAATGATACAAGAGAACTTTATCAAACTATACGAGCATAGTTTCCGCGAGAATTGGGACCTCCCCTGCTATACCAACTATGGAGAAAACGAGAGCTATACTTATGGCGAAGTGGCACAAGAAATAGCCAGACTGCATCTTATTTTCAAGTACTGCCAACTGCGCCGCGGCGACAAGATAGCCGTCATCGGCAAGAACAATGCCCGCTGGTGCATCGCCTATATGGCCACCATCACCTACGGTGGTATCGTAGTCCCCATTCTGCAAGACTTCAACCCCAATGATGTCCATCATATCGTAAACCACTCCGAATCGACGTTCCTCTTCACCAGCGATGCCATTTGGGAACATCTGGAAGAAGAACGACTTACTGGACTTCGCGGTGTGTTCTCACTGAGCGACTTCCGCTGTCTGTATCAGCGGGACGGCGAAACCATCCAGCGTTTCCTCAAGCATCTGGGCGATGAAATGGAAGCGACCTACCCGAACGGGTTCCGCAAGGAAGACATCGTTTACACGGACCTTTCCAACGACAAGGTCATGCTGCTGAATTATACCTCGGGCACCACCGGATTCAGTAAGGGCGTCATGCTGACGGGAAACAACCTGGCCGGCAACGTCACCTTCGGCATACGTACCGAGCTGCTGAAGAAAGGGGACAAAGTGCTCTCTTTCCTGCCTTTGGCACATGCATACGGCTGCGCATTCGATTTCCTTACCGCCACGGCCGTCGGCACACACGTCACACTGTTGGGAAAAGTGCCTTCCCCAAAGATTCTGATGAAAGCTTTCGAGGAAGTGAAACCCAACCTGATTATCACCGTCCCCCTTGTCATTGAAAAGATATACAAGAATGTCATACAGCCCATCATCAACAAAAAGACCATGAAATGGGCGCTCAGCATTCCCTTGCTCGACGGACAGATATACGGGCAAATCCGCAAGAAACTGATTGACGCACTGGGCGGACGTTTCAAGGAAGTCATCATAGGAGGCGCAGCATGAACCCGGAAGTGAAGAATTCTTCCATCGCATCAAGTTCCCCTTCACCATCGGCTACGGCATGACTGAATGTGCCCCTCTCATCAGCTATGCTCCCTGGAATGAATTCGTCCCGACTTCCTCCGGACGGGTACTCGACATCATGGAAGCCCGTATCTACAAGGAAAACCCGGACGACAAACTCGGCGAAATACAAGTACGTGGCGAGAACGTGATGACGGGTTATTACAAAAACCCCGAAGCCACCAAAGAAGTCTTCACCGAAGACGGATGGCTTCGCACCGGCGACTTGGGTACACTGGACGACGACAACAACCTATACATACGCGGACGCAGCAAAACCATGATTCTCAGTTCCAGTGGACAGAATATCTTCCCCGAAGAGATAGAAGCACGGCTCAACAACATGCCTTTCGTCCTGGAAAGTCTTGTCATCGAACGGAATAAAAGACTGGTAGCGCTGGTTTATGCCGACTATGAAGCCCTGGATTCCTTGGGACTAAACCAGCCGGATAACCTTAAAACCATCATGGATGAGAATCTCAAAAATCTGAATAACAGCGTGGCAGCCTACGAAAAAGTAAGCCAAATCCAACTTTATCCGACTGAATTTGAGAAAACGCCCAAAAGAAGTATCAAGAGATACTTATACAACAGCATTGCCGAAGATTAATATGTTGTAAAACATATAGATAGGGATAAAAACAGCCGAAGCTCCAAAAAAAATATAAAAAAAGTTGGGGTTTCGAGAACAACATATTCAAAAAGTACATACCTTTGCAACGTTTTAATAAAGCAATTGATTGTATTACGTTTTAAAAGTAAAGAAAATGAAAAAATTAGTTTTGATGGCTGCAGCTATCGTAGCAGTATCTTTCGCATCTTGTGGCAACAAAGCAGCTAACGCTGAACAAGCAACTGCAGATTCTATCCGTATCGCTGACTCAATCGCAGCTGTAGAAGCAGCAGCAGCTGAAGCCGCAGCAGCAGCCGCAGCAGCTGACACTGTAGCAGTAGATAGCGCAGCTGTTGTAGCTGAATAATTTCAGTACAACACTCGAGAGAATTGAAAGTCTGACGTGCATACAAGCACACCAGACTTTTTTATGTCTTATCCTCTCCTTCTGTTCCCTTCCAATTGTTAAGTCTTGGTCTTATTTCACAAAAAAGGGTATTATATGGCAGATAAATGATAAAGTATAGTGCATATACCAAATAAAAGCCGTTACTTTGCATCAACAAAACAATAAGAGGTTTATTACGATCTACGTTTCACTATGTTTCTCCTCGATTAGCCACATTGAGAATTTTCATTTCTGACTACAACTTCCTAAGACTCCTTTATTGAATTATTAATTTTTTATTTTTGTATTTTATGAATATGTACATTGGAAACCTTAGCTACAACGTTAGGGAATCAGATTTGAGACAAGTAATGGAAGAGTATGGAACAGTAGAATCAGTAAAACTGATTATGGACCGTAATACAAACAGATCAAAAGGTTTTGCCTTCGTAGAGATGCCCGAAGCTGCTGAAGCCCAACAAGCAATCAACAAACTGAATGGAGCAGAATATGTAGGCCGCCAAATGGTAGTGAAAGAAGCATTGCCAAGAAACTAAAAGAATTATTGGCTGACAATAAGGCAAAGAGCATACCCCTGAGTGGATATGCTCTTTTTTGCATTAGTAACCTCGTAAAGAGACACAAGAGTATTCTTGCCAAACCTCTATACCGCGCGCGTAAACCTCTACTTCAGATTCGTAAACCTCTATGTCAGCATGCGTAAACCGCAGCTTTACGTATCCCTCAATAAGCTCACACACATACGCTCCGAACATAGAAAAGCCCGGTCCTTTATCAGAACCGGGCTTCCTTATCATTATTAAGTCTTTTCTTATGCTTCTTCAGCAACTACTTCGAAAGGAATTTCTACAGAAACTTCCTTGTGCAGCTTAACGATAGCCTTGTAGTTACCAACTTCTTTCACTGCGTCCTTAACAACGATATCTTACGATCGATGTTGTGACCCAATTTAGCCAACTCTTCAGCAATCTGGATGTTACCAACAGAACCGAAGATAGTACCAGTAGAGCTAACCTTAGTAGCAATCTTCAATGATACGCCTTCCAGCTTAGCAGCCAGTTCTTCAGCATCCTTTTTGATTTTCTCCAGCTTGTGAGCACGTTGTTTCAGCTCTTCAGCCAACATTTTCTTTGCAGCCGGTGAAGCGATGACAGCTTTACCAGTCGGGATGAGGTAGTTACGACCGTAACCAGACTTTACTGTTACGATGTCGTTCTTATAACCCAAGTTTACAATGTCTTCTTTCAATATAATTTCCATACTTTCCTCCTCCTATTATTTCATCATGTCAGTTACATAGGGCAGCAACGCCAAGTGACGTGCTCTCTTCACAGCTTGAGCTACACGACGTTGGAACTTCAAAGAAGTACCGGTAATACGACGCGGAAGGATTTTACCTTGCTCATTCAAGAATTTCTTCAAGAATTCGGGATCTTTGTAGTCGATGTACTTAATACCGCTCTTTTTGAAACGGCAGTATTTTTTCTTCTTAACGTCTACTGAGGGCGGAGTTAAATATCTGATTTCTGATTGAACTTGTTGTGCCATGATTAATCCTCCTTTTTAGTTGATTTAACACTTCTTCTCTTCGCAGCATATTCAGCAGCGTACTTGTCTTGCTTGAAAGTCAAGAAACGGATAACGCGCTCGTCACGACGGAAGTTTATTTCCAATTTCTCAATGACAGTAGGTTCTGCATTGAACTCAATCAGCTGATAGAAACCGGTTGACTTCTTCTGGATAGGATATGCCAGCTTCTTCAGTCCCCAGTTTTCTTCATTTACAATCTCAGCACCTTCAGCAGTAAGGATGCTTTTGAATTTTTCTACCGCTTCCTTCATCTGAACATCAGACAAAACGGGAGTCAAAATGAAAACGGTTTCGTATTGATTCATACTCGTTTAATTAAATAAATAAATTATTCGTTTTAAAAATGCGGTGCAAAGGTAGACATTTTATTTTGAACTACAAACATTTAATGTTTTTTGTGTAGGGATATAGGAATTGTCTTCGGCTTGCACTATCTTTGCAAAGTTGTTTAAACAATAATTTCATGATAGAGCAATTCAACTTTGATATCCGCCTTATCTTTGCCATACTGAACGGTAAAGTGTCGGCTGCCATTAACCGAAAGCTGTCCCGCAACTTCCGCCAGAACGGTTTGGAGATTACTCCGGAACAGTGGACCGTCCTCATCTTCTTATGGGAAAAGGACGGGGTGACGCAACAAGAGTTGTGTAATGCAACTTTCAAAGACAAGCCCAGCATGACGCGCTTGATAGACAATATGGAGCGTCAGCATCTCGTCGTGCGCATATCGGACAAGAAAGACCGCCGAACCAATCTGATACATCTGACCAAGGACGGCAAGGAGCTGGAAGAACGCGCGCGCGTCATTGCCAACCAGACCCTCAAAGAAGCCTTGAAAGGCATCACCATCGAAGAGCTCAGTGTGAGCCAGGAGGTGCTGAGGAAGATTTTCTTCAATACGAAGGACTAAGATATAGGGATTAGGGGTTAAGGATTAGAGATTAAGGGAGGAGAAAACAAGGGGATGAAGCGTCATTTTTCATTCCTCATCTTCCATTCTTTATTAAAATATGGATTTTTTGCAAAAATAATTTCGCTTGTTAAAGAATTATGCTTTTCTTTGTGACAAGAATACGAAAGAATATAATAATCTAATTAAAATACACACACATGAAAGGCTTATTAAAAAATCTGGGATTGATATTAGTCGTAATAGGAGCTGTAATCCTGGTTGCATGTTCTTTTACCGGCAATGTTAACAACAATGCATCTTGGGCAGTTCTGCGTTTTGGTTGTAGTGGGATTGATTTCCTACATTGTCATCAACAAGAGAATTGTCGACTAATATCAAAAGAAAAGAAATAAAGAAGGCGGTTAGCATATACATGCAGACCGCCTTTTTTATTTTCTCTCCCTCAGAGGAGCCGAGCCTCATCAAGACTCAGCTTCCGGAGTAATCAGTTTATATCCTTTTCCGTGAATGTTGATGATTTCAATCGAATCATCTTCTTTCAGGTGCTTACGCAGCTTTGTGATATATACATCCATACTACGTGCATTGAAATAGTTGTCATCAATCCAAATAGTCTTCAACGCAAAGTCACGCTGCAGAATTTCGTTGGCATGTGCACAAAGCAAGCCCAGCAGTTCGGATTCTTTGGTGGTCAGTTTAGTCTGCTTCTCGGCAGTCGCCAGAATCTGTTTCTGCGTGTCGAATGTAAACTTACCAATCTTATAGATGTTGCTCTCCTTGTTCTTCTTTCCGCGAACACGTCTCAGGATAGCTTCAATTCTGAAAGTCAGCTCTTCCATACTGAAGGGCTTGGTGATGTAGTCATCGGCACCAATCTTGAAACCTTCCAGAATATCTTCCTTCAATGTTTTTGCCGTCAAGAAGATAATAGGTATTTCGGCATTGGCCGCACGCACTTCTTGTGCCAGTGTGAATCCGTCTTTCTTCGGCATCATCACATCAAACACACACAAGTCATATTTATTCTTCAGGAAAGCCTTGTATCCTGCTTCTCCATCGGGATATAACTCGGCAGCGTAACCTTTTGCCTGTAAATATTCTCTTAAAAGCATGCCAAGATTTTCATCATCTTCGCACAATAAAATACGCAGTTTCTCGTCCATATCAATCAATTTTTTAATAAAGGTAATGCAATAATAAATTTAGTTCCTACGTTCAGTTCACTTTCTGCCCGGATAGTTCCCTTATGATCCATGATAATCTTCTTCACATAAGCCAGTCCCAAGCCGAAGCCTTTCACATCGTGCAGATTACCTGTATGCACGCGATAGAACTTCTCGAATATCTTTTTCAAATTCTCCTTCTTGATGCCGATGCCGTTATCTTGGATGGAAATCATCAGTTTGCCAGGCTCATTCCAAGTCTTCACCGTCAGTTGCAGATCCGCATCCGGACGTTTATACTTCACTGCATTATCCATGAGATTGAAAATCACATTGGTGATATGCATCTCATCGGCAAAAATGGCAGAGTTGGTAGCTTTAAGCTCCGATTCAATCTTTCCATTATAACGCTCCACTTTCAGTGTAAACGTGTTGATAACACCCGCTATCAGCTCGTTGGCATCCAGTTCCTTATTCTTCAAAGTAGCCTTCTGACGGTCAAACATCGACATCTGAAGCACTTTTTCTACCTGGAACCTCAAGCGCTTCGTTTCATCGTTGATGACACCCGATATATGCTGGAACATAGTCGGAGACTTGCCCACAGCCGGGTCTTTCAACATCTGTGCCGCCAGAGAAATCGTCGATATCGGCGTCTTGAACTCGTGCGTCATATTGTTGATGAAATCATTCTTCATCTCCGTCAGCTTCTTCTGGCGGAATACGATGTAAATCGTAAAGATGAACGTCACCAGCAGTACAAAAGTAAATATCATCGACGGTATCATAAACCTGACCGAATCGAAGATATAATCCTTCTTTCCCGGAAAATGTATCTTGACGATACTCATACGCTGGTGGGTCATTCAAAAACAATGGCTGCGAATAAGAGCTTTCACTCCCTGCATCGCTATAATCCGCACAACGGTATACCTCCCGACCTTCCCGGTCTATCACCTTGAAGTGATAATCCATATCACCGAGACCATTCTCTATCAGACCTGCTTTTAGATACTGGTCCAGACTTTTGAAATTAACACGCTCCTCAATCGGCTTGTCGCTGGCATTGTATACCATCTGCAACACCACCTCGTCTACCAATGCACGCTGGTAAAGATAGCGGTTTTTAAGCATCTCTATCTGCGAGCGTGAAGTCTGAGGAATGGTTTTTGCTCCGTGTTTGCGTGAAATCATTGCTCTTGGCAATTCAGAAGGCTCGTTACTGAAAGTTTTCAATTCCACCGAAGAACGGACACTGCCATCCGGAGCTGTCATCACAAACCGCTGGGTACGCATCACTCCGCTACTGCTTTGCGATTGTTCCCACGCCTTCTTTTCTGCCTCGGAGATATCCTCATTCAGCCAACGCACAACCTCTGCGGACTCTGCCTCTTTCGAAGCAGCCATCAACGCACGCTTCACCGATTCATCAAATTGTCCGTTACGCATCTTCACCATTTCCTCAATATAGCTTATCTGCAGATACAGCAAACTAAGGAAGGAAAGCCCCATAACAACACCTAATATCCATATAGTTGACTTTTTCATAGTCACAAAATTAACACTCCCTAATTAACACTCCTAACCAATTAACCTGATTTAACCGGACGTTCTCGTAAATTAACCGAAGATCATTTTTTAGGTTGTATTATGAGCATTATAACAAAAACACAAGCCTTTGGTTTGCAAATTTAATAAAAAATTAATCATTCAATTCACAATTCTGCATGTTCTTAATCTACGTTAATGAAAAAAGCCGTTATTACTTGCCATGAAGTAACAACGGCTTTAACAATTGTTATATTAGCAGCCGGTAGTTACAACAGCCAAACTACCAACCCCTGAAAATCATTCTTCAGCTTGCTTTGCCTCAAATTCCTTAATCAGTTTATCCTGCACATCACTCGGAACGAGTTCATAGCTGGCAAACTTCATGATGAACGAAGCACGTCCACCAGTCAGTGAGCTAAGTGCCGTAGAGTAGGATGACATTTCCTTCAAAGGCACCTTAGCACTCAGTTTTTCGTAACTGGCCTCGCTGCTCATACCCATAATCATGGCACGGCGTCCCTGCAAGTCCCCATCACATCACCCATCTTGTCCGACGGAACAAATACTTCCACGTCATAAATGGGTTCTAGAATCTTCGGGCCTGCATTCTTGAACGCTTCGCTGAACGCATTCCGTCCCGCCAGCATAAAGGAGATTTCATTGGAGTCAACCGGATGCATTTTTCCGTCATATACGATGACACGTACATCGCGAGCATACGAACCAGTCAACGGTCCCTGCTCCATACGTGACATGATACCCTTCAAGATGGCCGGCATGAAACGTGCATCAATGGAACCACCCACAATACTATTGACGAATACCAGCTTGCCACCCCATTCCAATGGAACTTCTTCGGTACCCTTGACGTTCATCTTGACTCCTGACCATTGATTTATAGGTTCGGGCAACGGCATGCTTCGTAGTAAGCTCAACAATCAGATGAACTTCACCGAACTGGCCTGCACCACCCGACTGCTTCTTATGGCGATAATCCGCACGGGCAGCTTTGGTAATCGTTTCGCGATACGGTATTCTCGGTTCTTCAAACTTGATTTGCAGTTTTTCATTGTTTTCCAGACGCCACTTCAAGGTACGCAAATGGAATTCACCTTGTCCGTGTACAATAGTCTGACGCAATTCTTTAGACTGGTCTATCACCCATGTCGGGTCTTCCTCTCGCATACGGTTCAAAGCAACCATCATCTTTTCTGTATCCGACTCGTTCAACGGCTTGATAGCACGTGAGTATTTGGAGTTCGGATATTTAATGAAGTTGAAACGGTTTTCAGAGCCCTTACCGTTCAATGTATTGCCGGTATGTACATCCTTCAGTTTCACTGTACAGCCGATGTCACCGGCTACCATTTCCTCTACCTTGATACGGTTGGCACCGGCACAAGCATAAATCTGCGCGATGCGTTCCTTGGAACCGCGGTCTGCATTGGTAAAATCATCACCTTCGTGCACTTTACCACTCATAACCTTGAAGTATTGAACATCACCGATATGCGGCTCAACGGCAGTCTTGAAGAAATACAAGGAAGTCGGTCCGTTAGAATCCGGCTTCACCACCTCACCGCGTGTATTGTGCACCGGTGGCATTTCGTCCACAAACGGCACCACATTACCCAGGAACTCCATCAGACGGCGTACACCCATATCCTTGCCGGCACAGACGCAGAATACCGGGAACATACCTCGTGAAGCCAGTCCCTTGCGGATACCTTCGCGCATTTCGTCTTCTGTCAAAGAGTCCTGCTCAAAGAATTTTTCCATCAGCTCGTCATGTTCGGCGTGCAGCTTCTACCAAAGCCTTGTGCAGTTCTGTAGCCTTTTCCATTTCTTCGGCCGGAATCTCTTCAATAATGGGAGCGCCACCTTCGGGTCCCCACGAATATTTTTTCATCAAAAGTACATCGATCAACGAATTGAAGTTCGGTCCGGTAGCCAGCGGATATTGCACGGGCACCACCTTCGGACCGTATATGGTTTGCAACTGCTCAAGCACCATATCATAATCGCACTTTTCATTATCAAGCTGGTTTACCAGGAAAATAACCGGTTTGCCCAGTTTCTCGGTGTAGCGGAAATGGTTCTGCGTACCTACCTCGGGACCGTATTGCCCGTTCAGCAGCAGAATGGCAGTATCTGTAACGTTGAGCGCCGTCATGGCAGCCCCTACAAAGTCATCACTACCCGGGCAGTCAATGATATTCAGTTTCTTGCCGTTCCACTCCACATGGAAAACGGTGGAAAACACAGAATAGCCGTATTCCTGCTCCACCGGGAAGTAATCGCTGACTGTATTCTTGCAGTAATCCTGCCGCGACGTTTTATAATACCACTCTCAAAGAGCAGCGCTTCCGTGAGAGTGGTTTTACCCGAGCCGTCATTGCCAAGGAGGGCAATGTTCTTAATTTCATTCGTCTGATATACTTCATGATATATTAAGATTTTAAGTGAA
>ENA-OQCS01000246-OQCS01000246.1-human-gut-metagenome-genome-assembly--contig:-NODE-246-length-29295-cov-4.428449_pt1 | contig 29295 bp, 56 predicted proteins | sample MGYA00242757_ERZ504575 | MGnify/ENA primary metagenome ERZ504575 (study PRJEB26092, sample SAMD00036297) | human gut metagenome | host: Homo sapiens | study: EMG produced TPA metagenomics assembly of... | reverse complement strand
ATCGATGCTAGACGCTAAGGCAGGTCGGTGCTGATGGAGCTATCATGAAGCTGGAAGTTGTTACTCCGGAAGAGAACATGGGTGACGTTATCGGTGACTTGAACAAGCGTCGTGGCCAGGTGGAAGGTATGGAATCCAGCCGTTCCGGTGCACGTATCGTGAAGGCAATGGTTCCGCTGGCAGAAATGTTCGGTTACGTAACAGCATTGCGTACCATCACTTCTGGTCGTGCAACCTCTTCAATGGTATACTCTCACCACGCCAGGTTTCCAACTCTATTGCCAAGGCAGTATTGGAGGAAGTAAAAGGTCGTGCTGACTTAATCTAAAAAAAACTTGAAGTCCCGTAGGCTAGCGAATGACTCTTAGCCTGCGGAACTTCATCTTATATAACTATTTAATAATTAAAGACAGTAATGAGTCAAAAAATTAGAATCAAACTGAAATCTTACGACCACAACTTGGTTGACAAGTCAGCTGAGAAGATTGTAAGAACGGTGAAGACAACGGGCGCCATCGTTAGCGGTCCGATTCCTCTTCCTACGCACAAGCGTATCTTTACCGTGAACCGTTCGACTTTCGTTAACAAGAAGTCGCGTGAACAATTCGAACTCTCTTCTTACAAGAGACTGATTGACATCTATAGCTCAACAGCTAAGACAGTAGATGCTCTGATGAAGTTGGAGTTGCCGAGTGGTGTGGAAGTAGAAATCAAAGTGTAAGTATTAAAAATTAAGTGAAATGCCAGGATTATTAGGAAAAAAATCGGAATGACATCCGTTTTCAGTGCCGAGGGTAAGAATGTACCATGCACTGTTATCGAAGCAGGTCCTTGTGTTGTTACTCAAGTGAAAACTGTAGAAAAGGACGGTTATGAAGCTGTTCAGCTGGGCTTCCAGGACAAGAAGGAGAAGCACACTACAAAGCCTTTGATGGGGCACTTTAAGAAAGCTGGAGTAACTCCCAAGAAACACTTGGCTGAGTTCAAAGAATTTGAAACAGAGTTGAATCTGGGTGACACTGTTACCGTAGAACTGTTCAATGACGCAACTTTTGTTGACGTTGTAGGTACTTCTAAGGGTAAAGGTTTCCAGGGTGTAGTAAAACGCCATGGTTTTGGGGGTGTAGGCCAGACTACTCACGGTCAGCACAACCGCGCTCGTAAGCCGGGTTCTATCGGTGCTTGTTCTTACCCTGCAAAAGTATTCAAAGGAATGCGCATGGGCGGACAGCTTGGTGGCGACAGAGTAACTGTTCAAAACCTGCAGGTATTAAAGGTAATCGCGGAGCACAATCTTCTTTTGATTAAGGGATCTGTTCCTGGTTGCAAAGGTTCAATCGTAATAATTGAGAAATAATGGAAGTTAACGTATATAACATTAAAGGTGAAGACACTGGGAGAAAGATTACGTTAAACGAGTCTATCTTCGGAATTGAGCCCAACGACCACGCTATCTACTTGGATGTTAAACAGTTTATGGCTAACCAGCGTCAGGGTACACACAAGTCAAAGGAAAGAAGCGAAATCAGTGGTTCTACTCGTAAAATCGGTCGCCAGAAAGGTGGTGGTGGTGCACGTCGTGGTGACATGAACTCACCGGTACTTGTTGGTGGTGGACGCGTATTCGGTCCGAAACCGAGAGATTACTACTTCAAATTAAACAAAAAAGTAAAGGCTCTGGCTCGTAAGTCAGCTTTGTCATACAAGGCTCAGAACAACGCAGTTGTAGTAGTAGAAGACTTCTCTTTTGAAGCTCCGAAGACTAAAGATTTTGTTGCAATGACAAAAAATCTTAAAGTTTCTGACAAAAAGCTGCTTGTGATTTTACCAGAAGCAAATAAAAACGTATATTTGTCGGCTCGTAATGTGAAGGGTGCTAATGTGCAGACTATCTCAGGGTTAAATACTTACAGAGTATTGGACGCTGGGGTCGTTGTGTTTGCTGAAAGTGCACTTTCTGCTATCGACAATATCTTAATGTAAAAAGGAGGCTTAAATAATGGGAATTATTATTAAACCGTTAGTGACAGAGAAGATGACTGCAATTACTGATAAGACGAATAATCGTTTCGGCTTTATCGTGCGTCCTGAAGCTAATAAACTGGAAATTAAGAAGGAAGTTGAAGCCCTTTACAACGTTACAGTAGTTGATGTGAATACAATGAAGTATGCCGGCAAAAACAAGAGCCGCTATACTCGTGCCGGTATCATCAACGGACGTACGAATGCGTTCAAGAAGGCTATCGTTACGTTGAAAGAAGGAGATACTATTGATTTTTATAGCAATATTTAATAAAAATGGCAGTACGTAAATTTAAGCCCACAACACCGGGGCAAAGACATAAAATTATTGGTACTTACGAAGAGATTACTGCACGGGTACCAGAAAAGTCTCTTGTATTTGGTAAGAAATCTTCAGGTGGTCGTAACAACGAAGGTAAGATGACTATGCGCTACATCGGTGGCGGTAGTAAGAAGATTATTCGTATCGTAGATTTCAAGAGAAATAAAGACGGTGTGCCTGCAGTGGTTAAAACAATTGAATACGATCCGAATCGTTCGGCTCGTATCGCTTTGTTGTTTTATGCAGATGGAGAAAAAAGATATATTATTGCTCCCAATGGATTGCAAGTTGGTACGACTTTGATGTCAGGTGAGACTGCGCTCCGGAAATCGGAAACGCACTTCCGCTTCAGAATATTCCGGTCGGTACTGTAATTCACAACATCGAATTACGTCCGGGACAAGGCGCTGCCTTGGTTCGCTCGGCTGGTAACTTCGCTCAGTTGACTTCTAGAGAAGGTAAGTACTGCGTTATCAAGTTGCCTTCAGGTGAGGTTCGTCAGATCCTCAGTACTTGTAAGGCTACTATTGGTAGTGTAGGTAACTCAGATCATGGATTGGAAAGTTCAGGTAAAGCTGGACGTTCTCGTTGGTTAGGACGTCGTCCGCGTAACCGTGGTGTTGTTATGAACCCGGTTGATCACCCGATGGGTGGTGGTGAAGGACGTGTTCAGGAGGACACCCGAGATCTCGTAAGGATTGTACGCTAAGGGTCTTAAGACAAGAGCTCCGAAGAAACAATCGTCTAAGTATATTATTGAGAGAAGAAAGAAGTAATCTGATTAATTGAGTAAATTATGAGTCGTTCATTAAAAAAAGGTCCGTATATTAACGTTAAGCTTGAGAAGAAAGTGCTTGCCATGAATGAATCGGGCAAGAAAGTGGTAGTTAAGACCTGGGCCAGAGCTTCAATGATTTCGCCTGATTTCGTAGGCCATACTGTTGCAGTTCACAACGGAAATAAATTTATTCCTGTTTATGTTACCGAAAATATGGTAGGACACAAGTTGGGCGAATTTGCTCCAACTCGTACTTTCAGAGGACACGCTGGTAACAAGAAAAAATAAAACAGGATTTATCTGAAATAATAAAGTAATAATATAATGGGAGCAAGAAAAAAAAATATCGGCTGAAAAAAGAAAAGAAGCCTTAAGACCATGTATTTTGCGAAATTGCAAATGTTCCTACTTCCCCCCGTAAAATGCGTCTCGTGGCTGACATGATTCGCGGGATGGAGGTGAACAGAGCACTCGGCGTTTTGAAGTTCTCTTCAAAAGAGGCTGCCGCAAGAGTGGAAAAGTTGCTGCGCTCTGCAATTGCTAACTGGGAGCAGAAAAACGAACGTAAAGCTGAAAGTGGCGAGCTGTTCGTAACCAAGATTTTTGTTGATGGTGGTGCTACACTCAAAAGAATGAGACCGGCTCCGCAGGGTAGAGGTTACAGAATTCGTAAACGTTCAAACCACGTAACGTTGTTCGTTGGTTCTAAAAGTAATAACGAAGATCAAAATTAAGGTAAATGGGACAAAAAGTTAATCCAATAAGCAACCGTTTAGGAATTATCAGAGGATGGGATTCCAATTGGTATGGTGGAAAGAATTACGGCGATTCTCTGCTGGAAGATAGCAAGATTCGTAAATATTTGAACGCTCGTCTGGCAAAGGCTAGTGTGTCAAGAATTGTAATTGAACGTACACTGAAACTCGTGACTATTACCGTTTGTACTGCACGTCCGGGTATCATTATCGGCAAAGGTGGCCAAGAAGTTGACAAGTTGAAAGAGGAGTTGAAGAAGGTTACTGATAAGGATATTCAGATTAATATCTTCGAAGTTAAGAGACCAGAGTTGGATGCTGTTATCGTGGCTAACAACATTGCCCGTCAGGTTGAAGGCAAAATAGCTACCGTCGTGCCATCAAGATGGCTATTGCCAATACAATGCGTATGGGTGCGGAAGGTATCAAGATTCAGATTTCAGGACGTTTGAATGGTGCAGAAATGGCCCGTTCTGAAATGTATAAGGAAGGAAGAACTCCGTTGCACACTTTCAGAGCAGATATCGACTATTGTCATGCAGAAGCATTGACTAAGGTTGGTCTTCTCGGCATTAAGTTTGGATTTGTAGAGGTGAAGTTTATGGTAAGAAGGAGTTGGCTCCGAACTTTACGCAAAGCAAGGAAAGTGGTCGTGGAAGCAATAGCGGAAACAATGGCGGAAAGAACTTCAAAAGAAAGAAAAATAATCGCTAACGAATTTGATTTTTAGGAATTATGTTACAACCGAAAAAAACAAAATTCAGAAGACAACAAAAAGGCCGTCAAAAGGGTAATGCCCAAAGAGGAAACCAGTTGGCTTTCGGATCTTTTGGTATTAAGGCCTTGGAAACGAAATGGATTACAGGCCGTCAGATTGAAGCTGCGCGTATTGCAGTGACAAGATATATGCAACGTCAAGGACAGATTTGGATTCGTATTTTCCCCGACAAACCTATCACCAGAAAGCCTGCTGATGTGCGTATGGGTAAGGTAAGGGTGCGCCGGAAGGATTCGTAGCGCCTGTTACACCGGTAGAATTATTATCGAAGCCGAAGGAGTATCTTATGAAATCGCTAAAGAAGCTTTGCGCTTGGCTGCACAGAAGCTTCCTATCACAACTAAGTTTGTGGTTAGACGTGATTATGATATTCAAAATCAAAATGCGTAAGAAGTATGAAAACAGCAGAAATTAAAGAGATGCCTACCAGTGACTTGGTAGAAAGAGTTGAAGCAGAAGTAGCTAATTACAACCAAGTGATTTTAAATCATTCTATTTCTCCTTTGGATAATCCTGCTCAGATCAAACAATTACGCAGGACTATTGCGCGTATGAAGACTGAATTACGCCAAAGAGAACTTAACAATAAATGATGAGCTTGATGGAAGCAAGAAATTTAAGAAAAGAAAGAACTGGGGTTGTGCTGAGCAACAAGATGGATAAGACCATTACAGTAGCAGCTAAGTTTAAGGAGAAACACCCCATATATGGTAAGTTCGTTAGCAAGACGAAGAAGTACCATGCTCATGATGAAAAGAATGAGTGCAATATCGGCGATACTGTACACATCATGGAAACTCGTCCTTTGAGCAAGACTAAGAGATGGAGATTGGTAGAAATAATTGAAAGAGCTAAGTAATTATGATACAAGTAGAATCCAGACTTACAGTATGTGATAATAGTGGGGCAAAAGAGGCTCTCTGTATCCGCGTTTTGGGTGGTACAGGTCGTCGCTATGCTTCAGTAGGGGACGTGATTGTCGTTTCTGTTAAGAGCGTTATCCCTTCAAGTGATATTAAAAAAGGTGCAGTGTCTAAAGCTTTGATCGTACGTACTAAGAAAGAAATCCGTCGTGCTGATGGCTCTTACATACGTTTTGATGATAATGCTTGCGTGTTGTTGAACAATGCAGGTGAAATTAGAGGTAGTCGTATTTTCGGTCCGGTAGCTCGTGAACTTCGTGCTACTAACATGAAAGTTGTGTCACTCGCTCCTGAAGTACTTTAATATTGTAAAAGATTTGAGTAATGAGTAAATTACATATTAAAAAAGGCGATACAGTTTATGTAAACTCCGGTGAAGACAAGGGTAAGACTGGTCGTGTATTGAAGGTTCTTGTTGATAAAAACCGCGCAATCGTTGAAGGTATCAACATGGTGTCTAAGAGCACAAAACCGAATGCTAAGAACCCGCAAGGTGGTATTGTGAAGCAAGAAGCTTCTATCCACTTGTCAAACTTGAACCCCGTTGATCCAAAGACTGGCAAAGCAACGCGTGTTGGTAGAAAAGTAAGTGCTGAAGGCACTTTAGTGCGTTATTCTAAAAAATCAGGAGAGGAGATTAAGTAATGAGTAATACTGCTAGCCTTAAGAAAGAATATGCAGAGCGTATTGCGCCTGCATTGAAATCACAGTTCCAGTATTCTTCTTCTATGCAGATACCCGTACTTAAGAAGATTGTTATCAATCAGGGTCTGGGTATGGCTGTTGCCGACAAGAAGATTATTGAAGTGGCAATTAATGAAATGACTACTATCACTGGCCAGAAAGCGTGGCAACCATTTCTCGTAAGGATATTGCAAACTTTAAGTTGCGTAAGAAAATGCCGATTGGCGTTATGGTAACTCTGCGTCGTGAGAGAATGTACGAATTCCTTGAAAAGTTGGTTCGTGTAGCTCTGCCTCGTATCCGCGACTTCAAGGGTATTGAAAGTAAGTTCGATGGTAAGGGTAACTATACCCTTGGTATTCAGGAACAAATCATTTTCCCTGAAATTAATATCGATAGTATTACTAGAATTCTCGGAATGAATATTACCTTTGTAACCTCTGCGCAAACAGATGAAGAAGGGTATGCCTTGTTGAAAGAATTCGGTTTACCGTTTAAAAACGCTAAAAAAGATTGATAATATGGCAAAGGAATCAATGAAAGCACGCGAAGTAAAGCGTGCTAAATTAGTAGCCAGATATGCCGAGAAAAGAGCTGCGTTGAAGCAAATCGTTAGAACCGGTGATCCTGCTGAAGCTTTTGAAGCTGCACAGAAATTGCAGGATTTGCCTAAAAATTCTAACCCGATTCGCATGCACAACCGTTGCAAGCTGACAGGTCGTCCCAAAGGATATATCCGTCAGTTTGGCATCTCCAGAATCCAGTTCCGTGAGATGGCTTCTAACGGTCTTATTCCCGGTGTAAAGAAAGCAAGCTGGTAATTATTGTTTTTAAATATTGTCAGGGTAGGCCTGATTAATTTAATTTATTTTTTATATGACTGATCCAATAGCAGATTATTTGACGAGGTTGCGGAACGCTATTCAAGCGAAGCACAGAGTTGTGGAAGTTCCGGCTTCTAATTTGAAAAAAGAAATCACTAAGATTCTTTTTGAAAAGGGCTACATTCTTAATTATAAGTTTGTAGAAGATGGTCCTCAAGGTACAATCAAAGTTGCCTTGAAGTATGATCCGGTAAACAAGGTTAACGCAATCAAGAAGCTGGAGAGAATCTCTTCTCCGGGTTTGCGTCAATATACCGGTTATAAAGACATGCCGCGTGTTATTAATGGTTTGGGTATTGCTATAATATCTACTTCCAAGGGTGTAATGACCAACAAAGAAGCCGCTGAACTGAAGATTGGTGGTGAAGTTTTGTGTTATGTATATTAATAGGAGGAATTAGCAATGTCAAGAATAGGAAAATTACCCATTAGTATTCCCGCTGGAGTAACAGTTACTCTGAAAGATGACGTGGTTACCGTTAAGGGACCCAAAGGCGAAATGAGCCAATATGTAAATCCTGCTATCAATGTTACCATCGAAGACGGTCATGTTGTTTTGGCTGAGAATGAAAATGCAATGCTGGATAACCCCAAGCAAAAGCATGCATTCCATGGATTATACCGTTCATTGGTGCACAACATGGTTGTTGGTGTATCAGAAGGATATAAGAAAGAATTGGAACTTGTCGGTGTAGGTTACCGTGCTCTAACCAGGGAAATATCATTGAACTGGCTTTAGGTTATACTCACAGTATCTTTATACAGTTGCCTCCTGAAGTTAAAGTTGAGACTAAGTCTGAAAGAAACAAGAATCCTTTGATTATATTGGAATCTTGCGACAAGCAGTTACTTGGTCAAGTTTGCTCTAAAATACGTTCTTTCCGTAAGCCTGAACCGTATAAGGGTAAGGGTATTAAGTTTGTTGGCGAAGAAATTCGTAGAAAGTCTGGTAAATCAGCTGGTGCTAAATAATCATTTAAATTGATATTATTATGACAACAAAAATAGAAAGACGAATTAAGATCAAATATAGAGTACGCAACAAAATTTCAGGTACTACTGAATGCCCGCGTATGAGTGTATTTAGAAGTAACAAGCAAATCTATGTTCAGATTATCGATGACTTGTCCGGTAAGACATTGGCTGCCGCTTCTTCGTTGGGTATGACTGAAAAAATGCCTAAGAAGGAACAAGCTGCTAAAGTAGGTGAACTGATTGCGAAAAAAGCTCAGGAAGCAGGTATTACTACTGTTGTTTTCGACCGTAATGGTTACTTGTATCATGGGAGAGTAAAAGAGGTGGCTGATGCTGCCCGTAACGGTGGACTTAAATTTTAATCATTATGGCAGGACTTAATAATAGAGTTAAGATTACAAACGATATAGAGCTGAAAGACAGATTGGTTGCTATTAATCGTGTAACCAAAGTAACCAAAGGTGGTAGAACTTTTAGTTTCTCTGCTATTGTGGTAGTAGGAAACGAAGAAGCATCATCGGTTGGGGCCTTGGTAAAGCTGGTGAAGTAACCGCTGCTATTGCCAAAGGTGTTGAATCTGCAAAGAAAAACCTGACAAGAGTGCCTGTACTGAAAGGTACAGTTCCTCACGAACAGTCTGCAAAGTTCGGTGGCGCTGAAGTATTTATTAAACCGGCTTCTCACGGTACTGGTGTTGTTGCTGGCGGTGCAATGCGTGCCGTATTGGAAAGTGTTGGTGTAACAGACGTTTTGGCTAAGTCAAAAGGTTCTTCCAACCCGCACAACTTGGTAAAGGCTACTATCTTGGCATTGAGTGAAATGCGCGATGCTCGTATGGTTGCCAGAACAGAGGAGTTAGTATGGAAAAAGTATTTAGAGGATAAGGAGGAAGAATATGTCGACTATAAAGATTAAACAAGTTAAAAGTAGAATTGGTGCTCCTGCTGATCAGAAGAGAACTCTCGATGCACTGGGACTTCATAAGTTGAATCGTGTGGTTGAACACGAATGCACTCCTTCAATTCTTGGAATGGTGGATAAGGTTAAACACTTGGTTACCATTGTTAAGTAATTATTTGTTGAATATAAAACGAATTACAATATGAACTTAAGTAATTTAAAACCTGCAGAGGGATCTACTAAAACAAGAAAGAGAATTGGACGTGGTCCGGGTTCTGGCTTGGGAGGTACTTCTACTAGAGGTCATAAAGGAGCTAAATCAAGATCTGGATACTCTAAGAAAATCGGTTTTGAAGGTGGTCAGATGCCTCTTCAACGTCGTGTACCTAAGTTTGGCTTTAAAAATATCAATCGTGTAGAGTATAAGGCTATCAACTTGGATACAATTCAGAAATTGGCTGAAGCAAAGAACTTGCAGACTGTAGGTATCAGTGACTTCATTGCTGCTGGTTTCATTTCTGCAAGCCAGTTGGTAAAAGTATTAGGTAACGGAACTTTGACTGCTAAGTTGGATGTACAAGCACATGCATTTTCTAAGACTGCTGTTGCTGCCATCGAAGCTGCTGGTGGACAAGTAGTAAAACTCTAATTCAATGAGAAAAGCTATTGAAACATTAAAGAATATATGGAAAATTGAGGATCTGAGACAACGGATCCTCATTACCATATTGTTTGTGGCAATCTACCGTTTTGGTTCGTATGTCGTTTTGCCGGGTATCAATCCGTCAATGCTGACACAATTGCATCAACAGACAAGCGAAGGTCTTTTAGCCTTGTTAAATATGTTTTCCGGAGGAGCATTTTCCAATGCCTCTATTTTTGCATTGGGTATCATGCCGTACATCTCTGCCTCCATTGTGATTCAGTTGCTGGGTATTGCGGTTCCGTATTTCCAGAAATTGCAGCGCGAAGGTGAGAGTGGTAGAAGAAAAATGAATCAATATACTCGTTATCTGACGATTCTTATTCTTTTGGTTCAGGCTCCTTCTTATTTGCTCAATCTTAAGATGCAGGCTGGTCCTTCTTTAAATGCTTCATTAGATTGGACTCTGTTTATGTTTACTTCTACCATTATTTTAGCGGCTGGAAGTATGTTTATTTTGTGGCTTGGTGAGAGAATTACGGATAAGGGTATCGGTAATGGTATTTCGCTGATTATCATGATTGGTATCATCGCCCGTCTGCCACAGTCCTTATTCCAGGAATTGATTTCCCGTATGACGGACAAGACTGGTGGTCTGGTAATGTTCTTGATTGAGCTTGTTGTTCTGCTGGTTGTTATTGCATTCGCTATTCTTTTGGTGCAGGGAACTAGAAAGATTCCTGTACAATATGCGAAGAAGATCGTGGGTAACAAGCAATATGGCGGTGCTAGACAGTATATTCCTTTGAAGGTGAATGCTGCTAACGTGATGCCTATCATTTTTGCTCAGGCTATCATGTTTATTCCTATCACTCTTGTTGGGTTCTCAAATGTAAATGATGCAAGTGGTTTCGTACGTGCATTGACTGATCATACAAGCTTTTGGTATAATTTGATTTTTGCAGTGTTGATTATATTGTTTACGTATTTCTATACTGCAATTACTATTAACCCGACTCAGATGGCTGAAGATATGAAGAGAAACAATGGTTTTATTCCGGGTATCAAGCCAGGAAAGCAAACTGCTGAGTATATTGACGTGATTATGTCGCGTATTACTTTGCCTGGTTCTTTCTTCTTGGCCTTGGTTGCATTATGCCTGCGTTTGCCGGTATATTCGGTGTGAAAGCTGAGTTTGCTCAATTCTTTGGCGGTACATCTTTGTTAATCCTTGTGGGTGTGGTGCTTGATACTCTCCAGCAGGTAGAAAGTCATTTGTTGATGAGACACTATGACGGTTTGCTGAAATCCGGACGTATTAAAGGCCGCAGTGGTAATGTAGCTGCATATTAATCTTTTTTGAAGAATGATATTTCTTAAAACAGAAGATGAAATAGAGCTGCTCCGCAAGAGTAATTTGCTTGTTGGAAAGACGTTGGCTGAGATAGCTAAGGTTATAAAGCCCGGAGTGACAACAAAAGAGCTGGATAGGGTGGCGGAAGAGTTCATCAGAGACAATGGTGCTGTTCCAACCTTTAAAGGTTTCCTAATCAATATGGCGATCCGTTTCCAGCTTCTATTTGCACATCTGTAAATGACCAGGTGGTACATGGTATTCCGGGAGATGATGTGGTACTGAAAGATGGTGATATCGTGTCTGTTGATTGTGGTACTTACATGAATGGCTTTTGTGGCGACTCAGCCTATACGTTTTGTGTAGGTGAAGTTGACGAAGAAGTCCGCAAATTACTGAAGGTTACTAAAGAAGCATTGTACATAGGGATACAGAATGCCGTTCACGGCAAGCGGTTGGGTGATATCGGTTATGCGATACAGCAGCACTGCGAATCTAATTCTTATGGTGTGGTGCGTGAGTTTGTGGGTCACGGAATAGGCAAGGAAATGCATGAAGATCCTCAGGTTCCCAATTACGGAAAGCGTGGTTATGGGACAATGCTGAAGAAAGGCTTGTGCATTGCCATTGAACCGATGATAACTTTAGGTAACCGACAAATACTCATGGAGCGTGATGGCTGGACGGTGAGGACAAAAGACCGCAAGTGTGCAGCTCATTTTGAACATACGATAGCAGTCGGCACTGGTGAAGCTGATATATTGTCATCATTCGAGTTCATTGAAGAAGTATTAGGAGATAAAGCAATTTAAGAAATTAATATGGCAAAGCAATCTGCAATAGAACAAGATGGAGTTATAGTTGAAGCATTGTCTAATGCAATGTTTCGTGTTGAATTAGAAAACGGACATGAGATTACTGCACATATTTCCGGTAAGATGCGGATGCATTACATCAAAATCCTGCCAGGGGATAAAGTAAGAGTCGAAATGTCTCCTTACGATTTATCGAAAGGAAGAATTGTATTTAGATATAAATAAAATTAAGATATGAAAGTAAGAGCATCCTTAAAGAAACGTACGCCAGAGTGTAAGATCGTTAGACGTAATGGCCGTTTGTATGTTATTAACAAGAAAAATCCTAAGTATAAACAACGTCAAGGATAATATTATTATTTTTGCAAAAAAAATAATTTAGTATATGGCTATAAGAATAGTTGGTGTCGATTTGCCTCAAAACAAGAGAGGTGAAGTTGCGTTGACCTATGTATATGGTATAGGTCGTAGTAGTTCAGCAAAAATTTTGGATAAAGCAGGTGTTGACAGAGACCTGAAAGTAAAAGACTGGACGGATGATCAGGCTGCCAAGATTCGTGAGATCATTGGTGCAGAGTATAAGGTTGAAGGTGATCTTCGTTCTGAAGTTCAATTGAACATTAAGCGTTTAATGGATATCGGTTGCTATCGTGGTGTTCGTCATCGTATTGGTCTTCCAGTAAGAGGTCAGAGCACAAAGAACAATGCCCGTACTCGTAAGGGTAGAAAGAAAACCGTTGCTAATAAGAAAAAAGCTACTAAATAATAATTGTTGATATGGCAAAAAAAACAGTTGCAGCAAAAAAGAGAAATGTGAAGGTTGATGCTAATGGACAGTTGCATGTTCATTCATCTTTTAACAACATTATTGTTTCTCTGGCAAATAGCGAAGGTCAGATCATTTCTTGGTCTTCTGCCGGAAAGATGGGTTTTAGAGGTTCAAAGAAGAACACTCCCTACGCAGCACAGATGGCTGCTCAAGATTGTGCTAAGATAGCATACGATCTTGGCTTGAGAAAGGTAAAAGCATATGTGAAGGGCCCGGGTAACGGACGTGAGTCTGCTATTAGAACTATCCACGGTGCAGGTATCGAGGTTACTGAAATCATTGACGTAACTCCGCTTCCGCACAACGGTTGTCGTCCTCCGAAAAGACGTAGAGTTTAAAATTTACCTTTAATAGAAGTGAGACTTGATTTTGTTATTGGATTGTAAACTTTCTCTCTGCAATCGCGGCTGCAACAAACCCAAGTTCATGAATAAACAATTAAATATTTAAAAGAAATGGCTAGATATACTGGACCAAAATCAAGAATAGCCCGTAAATTCGGTGAAGGTATCTTTGGAGCAGATAAAGTATTGTCAAAGAAGAACTATCCTCCCGGACAGCACGGTAATTCCAGAAAGAGAAAGACTTCTGAATACGGTGTTCAACTTCGTGAGAAACAGAAAGCCAAATATACTTATGGCGTTTTGGAAAAACAATTCCGCAACTTGTTTGAGAAGGCTGAGACTGCTAAAGGTATTACTGGTGAAATCCTTCTCCAATTGTTGGAAGGTCGCCTTGACAATATCGTATTCCGTTTGGGTATTGCTCCTACTCGCGCAGCTGCTCGTCAGTTGGTGAGCCACAAGCACATTACTGTAGACGGTGAGGTTGTGAATATTCCTTCTTATGCAGTGAAACCGGGTCAGGTGATCGGTGTTCGTGAAAGATCCAAATCATTGGAAGTTATCGCTAATTCACTGGCTGGCTTTAACCATAGCAAATATCCTTGGTTGGAATGGATGATAACTCTAAGGTAGGCAAATTGCTGCATGTACCTGAAAGAGCAGACATTCCTGAAAACATTAAAGAGCATTTGATCGTAGAATTGTATTCTAAATAATAATTAATTTCATGGCGATATTAGCATTTCAAAAACCTGATAAAGTATTAATGTTGGAAGCGGACTCTAGATTCGGAAAATTCGAATTTCGTCCGTTGGAGCCCGGTTTCGGTATTACCGTGGGTAATGCACTGCGCCGCATCCTGCTTTCTTCATTGGAAGGTTTTGCTATCACTACTATCAAGATAGACGGTGTTGAGCATGAATTTTCCAGTGTTCCGGGGGCAAAAGAGGATGTTACTAACATTATCTTGAATCTGAAACAAGTGAGATTCAAGCAAGTAGTTGAAGAATTCGAGAGTGAGAAAGTAAGTATTACAGTCGAGAATTCAAGTGAATTTAAAGCAGGTGACATAGGTAAGTATTTGACTGGATTTGAAGTGTTAAATCCTGAATTAGTTATTTGTCATTTAGATTCAAAGTCGACTATGCAGATAGATATTACGATCAACAAAGGTCGTGGTTATGTTCCTGCTGACGAAAACCGCGAATATTGCACCGATGTGAACGTAATTCCTATCGATTCTATTTATACTCCGATACGTAATGTGAAGTATCAGGTAGAGAACTTCCGTGTAGAGCAGAAGACCGACTACGAGAAACTGGTACTTGAGATTACTACCGACGGTTCCATTCATCCGAAAGAAGCCCTGAAAGAAGCTGCAAAGATTCTGATTTATCACTTCATGCTTTTCTCTGACGAGAAGATCACGCTGGAAACAAATGATGTTGACGGCAATGAAGAGTTTGATGAAGAAGTATTGCACATGCGTCAGTTGCTGAAGACCAAGCTCGTTGATATGGATCTCTCTGTACGTGCCCTCAACTGTCTGAAGGCTGCAGATGTAGAGACTCTTGGTGACTTGGTACAATTCAACAAGACGGATTTGCTGAAATTCAGAAACTTCGGAAAGAAATCGCTTACCGAGCTTGATGATTTGCTGGAAGTCTGAATCTGTCGTTTGGAACTGATATTTCTAAATATAAATTAGATAAAGAATAAAAAATGAGACATAATAAGAAATTCAACCATTTGGGTCGTACTGCCTCTCATAGAAACGCTATGTTGGCTAATATGGCGTGTTCTTTGATTAAGCACAAAAGAATCACTACGACCGTTGCAAAGGCTAAAGCTTTGAAGAAGTTTGTTGAGCCTTTGATTACAAAGGCTAAAGACGATACGACTAATTCCCGTCGTGTTGTATTTAGCAATTTGCAAGACAAGTATGCTGTAACTGAATTGTTTAAAGAAATCTCTGTGAAGATTGCTGATCGTCCGGGTGGTTACACTCGTATTATCAAGACTGGTAACCGTTTGGGTGACAATGCTGAAATGTGCTTCATTGAACTCGTTGACTACAACGAAAACATGGCTAAGGAAAAGGTTGCCAAGAAGGCTACTCGTACCCGCCGTTCAAAGAAAGCTGCTGCTACTGAAGCTACTCCTGCTGCAGAAACTGCTGCACCAGTTGCAGAAGCTCCTGCTGCTGAGGAAGCTAAAGCTGAATAATTCAACTATTCTTTTTATATATAGAAGCCGTTCCAATTTGTTTGGAGCGGCTTTTTATTTCCTATAAATCATCCAAGAAACATTAAAAGATGTGTGCATTAAACAAATTCCTGAAAGAAACTGTTATATTTGCACATAGATATGGCTAAATTCTTAAGATTCATAGGATTCATGGTGCTTGCATTGGCTTTATGGCAGACTGTAAGCGATACATTTGCCAATAAAGCGGCGAGTGGTGGGAATGTTGTGAGTGAGAATACTATTGCCGTACATGAGCAGACTGATGCCTATATTGCGATGCCTCAATTGCCTTATCTGCCGGATGCAGAGCTGGCGGGCATGGGTGGACAATTACATTCGCTGACGTACTCCCGTATACAGCGCATTTCTACCACGGAATATATATTTTCTTTAAAGGACTGGATTGACAAACTGGCCCAGCGAGCGGCTGTTTTGTCTCTGCATCGTGAGAAACTCTATGATGCCACTGCCTATTATCGTTGCCAGCCGGTGTGCGAATATTACATTTTCACACTAAGGCGTATTCTCATTTAGTGTTTTATTGAATCTTCCTTTTTCCCTTGTGTATGGTCAGACTATGTGTTTTTGCAGGGGAATACTGTATTTTCTATTTCTAATAAATTCATTAAAACATATTATAATTATGGCAACTCAAACTATTGACGCAACTCTTTTTGCGTCTTCACATCCCGATATTGTAAAGCGTACCAGTGTTTCAGGACTTATCTTTTCAGTAGCTATGCTGCTGGTCGGTGTTTTTATTTTTGCATCCATTTTTGAGATGAGTGATAAATCTTCCACTCTCAGCATGGCTTTGATGGTGCTGGGTACGGCATTCGTCTTGCTTGGCGTGTTCCGTCTGTTTTGGAAATCGAAGGAAGTGGTCTATTTGCCGACGGGCAGTGTGACCAAGGAACGCAGTGTTTTCTTCGATTTGAAATATTTGGGCAAACTTACAGATATGATTGAGAATGAACAGCTGAATGGCGAGACTGAAATAAAAAGTAGCGGCAGTGGAAATGTGCGCATGGATGTCATGATTTCGCAGGACAATAAATTTGCGGCTGTACAGTTGTATCAGTTTGTGCCTTACACGTATACTCCGGTAACTTCCGTACGCTACTATACGGGTAGCGATGCGGTTGCAGTATCTACTTTCCTGGAGAAATGTAAAACAGCATAATCAGTCAAAGAGTTAGACTTGACTTTAACTGTGGTGGGGATTAGTCGGCAACGGCAATCCCCATTTTTCATCAGGAAGCAGGCGTTCATATTCTGGGCGATGCTGGGCGCAAGCGGTAGGAGAAGGTCAGTTCATTGTCTGTAATGTCTGCTTCGAAGCGATAGTTGCGGATGTCATCGGGGAAGAGGTCGATGAGTGTTCCCAGCAGCAGGTCGTGGGTGGCAATGATGCCATTGGCCTGCAAAGTCATGAATTGCTTGATAAGGGAAAAGGAGCCTTTCTGCTTGTCCATGGAGTTGGTACCTTTCAGAATTTCGTCGAGGATGATGAAAAGCTCCTCACCAGCCTGCAGCTTGTCTATGATGAGTTTCAGACGTTTGAGTTCGGCAAAGAAGTAGGACTCGTTGTCGTTCAGTGAATCCGAGGTACGCAGGCTAGTGATGAGCCGGGCCGGGCATATTTCCATTTGGCGGGCACAGACGGGGGCGCCGATGCAGGCAAGGAGGTAATTGATGCCCACCGTACGCAGATAGGTGCTTTTCCCTGCCATGTTGGCGCCGGTGACGATGATGAAAAACGGTCGTTTCACCATGTCGATGTCATTGCGGACACAGCGGTCACGGTTCATCAGCGGATGGCCCAGGGCTTCGGCACGGAGACGGAAGGAGGAAGGGGCATTGATGGGTGCTTCCGTTTCAGAATTGCTTTCTTCTTCTTTATTTAGGTTTCCTTTCCCCTTTCTTTCCGCTTGAACTATCTTTGGGTAAATATAGTCCGGATGATTATAGGCAAATGTTGCCAGTGAGTTGAGCGCATCCATTTGTCCGATGGCATCGAGCCACCCGGCAGTTCAGCGGCATATTGCTCTTTCCAGGCTTCAATGCGCATGATTTGACGCAGTTCCCAGAAGAAGAGGCCGTTCAGAATGACGTACATAAAGACATTGTTGCGTTGGTCGAGTTCATCCATGAGCTTGTTCAGCCTGCTGATGGAGTGGGAGGCTTTCCGTTTTTCTCCGTCAATCTGTTGTTTTATCTCTTTGAGCAGGGTGGCTTGTGCAGGCTGCTTTTCCATGAGGTGGAGCAGGGCGGCGTAGGTGGAGAGGATTTGCAGTTTTTTGCCATAGATAGCCTGCATCTTGGTGACTTTGCCAGTGAAGCCGAAGCCGGCGATGACGAAGCAGGTCCAGATGATGCCGTAGATACTTGCGGACAGAATTCCTGCCATGACGAGTGCGAGGCAGATGAGGTTGGCTCCCGTCACCAGTACCGGCAGGAGGCGCAGTAATTTCCGGCTCCGGAAGATGCTCGGACTTTCCGCCCATTGGCACAGTTCTGTTTCATCGGCGGCTTTTCCTTTGTACAGCAGGCCGAGGATACGGAAGCGCTGACGGAATTTCAGTTCCGGAGCCAGTTCACTGACGGCTTCTTGTCGGCGGATGATTTCTTCCTTTCTCTCGAGATGTTTCCCCAGCCAGTGGGCGAGGCGGTGTTTCCCGGGCTGTGTGCAGGTACGGTTGATGTACTGGAAAAGGGAATGCGGACCGAAAACATCCAAATCATAGGTGTAGAGATGGGTGGGGTCTATGTATGCTTCGCCGTCATCGAAAGAAGACGTATCGTAATCCAGAGCGGCGAGTTCCTGCTCGTTGATTCCATCTTCTTTTCCAGATAGTCCTTGCGATGGAACAGCCGGTTGTGGTATTTCATTAAAAATAGGAACGGCAGTAGGGTGATGAGGGCAATGCAGGCCAGTATACCCCAGCTCTCGCTCCAGAAATAGATAATTCCTACTACTCCTGCCACAAATAGCAGCAGGCGCAGGCTGCCGATGCGGTAAATCTTCTGTTGTACTTTATTCAGTTCTTGTCTTGCCTCTTCTGCCGTGTTGCGGTAGACGGCGCTGATTTTATCTATCGTATTTATTTGCTCCATACATGTTAAGTTTAAGGCAAAGATATACATTTCCAATTGTTTTTTCCGCGATTTTTTTGTCTACTTCCGATAAAAAATGTACCTTTCGCTCACTAAAACAAAGTTTCAGAAAAGAGGAGGTTGGGATATGAAGAAGAGTTGGTTGTTAGGCGTTCTGATGTTGCTGGCGGTTTTGCCGGTGGGGGCGCAACAGGTAATGTATTCCAATCTGAAAGAGTTGGTGGAGAACCGTGGCGATACGGTTACCACACTGAAGATTGAGAAGCGTACAAAGAACCAGATTTACCTCATGGGCGGTGCCGATTATCGTATTACGGTAGACGACAATCCCGGTCTTTGCCGTTATTTGAAGTCCCGTTGTTATGCTGTACGGGTAGATACTCGCTTTATGTCAATTGCCGTAAGATGCGCTATAAGCGTTATCGCTTCGGGCAGTGGTATGCACCTGCATGTGGCTCGGTGGAAAGGTTTACTTCTGTGCACAGCCCGTGGGACAAGCAGCCACCAGTACCATGACTCCCGATGATGCCACACGATTGGGCGGTGAAGTGGGAGATGCCATCAATGCTTCGGGACTGGTGCATGCCCGCGTCTATTACGAACTGAATCCCGAAACCGGAAAGTCCGAGTTCGTGGGGCGTGAGCGAATGATGCAATTGCTTGCCGGATACCCGACACTGCACGCCGAATTCGAGAAAGAAACAAGCGAGTCGGCAGAGGTCATCGGCAAGTATCTGCGTGCACTCCGTCCATTAATCACTAACCATTAATCATTAATAAGATGATATTATTGCAAGACGTGCCCGATGGGTACGAATACTGCTTTGCGGGTAACGGGAAGTGCCCCAAAGCCTCTTCCTGTTTGCGGGCGATAGCGGCACAACTGTTGTCCGAGAGTGAAGCCCCCCAGCCACAGTCCGTTCGTGCGGTGAATCCTTTTTATGTCGGCAGCTTGTCCGGGTCCTCCACTTGTGCCCGTTACCGCTCCAGCGAGCAGCTGCACTATGCCCGCGGTATGACGCACCTTTTCGACGAAGTACCCACCAAGCTGCTTTTCACCGTGCGCCATCGCGTGATGGGATGCTTCTCTTGTGAACGCTATTACTATCATTGCCGCAAGGGCGAGCGCCCTATCTCTCCCGAAGAACAGCAACGGATAGCCCGGGTATTCAAGGCAGTAGGCATAAGCACCAAGCCTAAGTTCGACCGCTACGAGTATGCGGTAGCTTGGTGACCGGCTGCAAAGTCACTGCACACCTTTTGCAGCGTCACTGCAAACCCGTTGCAGTCGCGCTGCAAAGCAGTTGCAGTATCACTGCAAATAGGTATGCAGTGACGCTGCAAACGGTATGCAGTGGCACTGCAAAAGCATGCACTCACTTGCAGTGAGAAGTCGTTGTTGTTCACGTTGTTACAGTATGAATACAATGAGGCCTTATCCCCTTTTTCGGCCCGCTGTTTACAGATTGCAGAAGAAGGATACGAATACCGGTACACTCATATCAATTAATATTCCGTGGAATATAGCGATAGGAATCACGTCCTTTCCGGAATATTGGGTGATGGAGGGTAGAAGTACATCCATCGAATTGACCCCTGCCGCCGATATAGGTGCCAATTTGCCGAAATATTTCCGGATGAGCGGTGCACCCAGCAAAGCCATCATTTCACGGAAGATATTGGCAAGCAGGGCGATGGTGCCCAGCTCCGTGGCGAGTTGCAGGCCTATGGAAGGTTCCTTGAATTGCGTAATCAGAATGGAGGAAAGCGAATAATAAGCAAATCCGCTACCCACCGCCATGCAGTCGAACACACTCCATTGGCTCAACAGCAGACTGGCGAAGGCAGAGAACAACAGCGTTCCCACAATGGTGGCCATCGGCACCAAAAGCATTTTGGGCCGCAGGCTCTTGACCAGCTCCTTCAGTTTCTTGTTGCTCCCGATGCCGATGCCCACCTGGAACATCAATGCATAGAGCACATACATGGATAAGTCGTGCAGGTCGAACTGAAAATCATTGGCTACTCCCATCAGGCAGCCGGCACAGAAAAATGCAACAACCGTCAAACTTCCCTTCATCTCTTCTCTCCTTTCTTGAAAAATAGGTGAAACACCATCAGTGAGGCCAACATGCTGCCTGTAATGCTCAGTGAGGCCAGTACGGCAGCCTGCCACCCGAATCTTCCCAGATTGTCAACAATCAGACGGTTGGAGCCGATGGATACACCGAGTACAAAGAGCAGCAGTAAGATGGTGAGCGAGGCGCTTTTCTCCACTTTTTGCAACATTTGTACGTTACGCATCAGGTATCCGATACCGATTCCTATAACATGATAGATATAATTGTAAACATAAGTTTTCTTCTTCTTTTGGTGATACATAGGTTAGTCCGGTTTTTCCGAATGGAAACCCCATACACGGCATTTCTCCCTCCTTTTCTCTGTAAGGGAAGTGCAAAATAGTAAAATGTAAATTGCAGGGTAGTTAAATGAATCCGCTGAACCAATGTACGTGCACTATGAAATGGCCGCATAAGGTCTTGTTGCCCCATGCAGCATTGCGCGTATTGTATGTTGTAGTTAAAGACTGGTTCATATCGTTTTTTGAATTTCGGTACAAAGGTAATGCTAGCTTGAATAATTTCCAAATAAATATTCACAATTTGTTTTGTGAAAAGACTCTTCAATATATGGAAGCTCCCGTAAAAACATTATTTTGCAGGAACATAGAGGAAATACAAGAGTTCCTTTGTTTAGAAATATAGTTTTAGAAAGAAAAGAGACATGAAAAGATTGAGAGATTTAACTGCTGTTCTTGGCATGGTTGCTTTAACTGCTTGCAACAACGCCTCCATTGAAGCTCCTGGGTGGAGCCGGTTCCGGGAATGCCCGGCATGCAGCAAGGTTTCGTTCTTGATGGGGACGGAAGCGCTTCTTCCATTAACATGGCCACCTTGAAATATGAGGCATGGAAAAAAGTAGGAAACCGGTTGTTGCTTTCAGGTACCAGCATCGGCAATCACCAGAATATTTCCTTCACGGATACGCTGACAATAGAAAAACTGACGCAGGACAGCCTGATTCTCAAAAGAGGAGAGTTGCTCTTGAAATATGCCAGGAACAATGAAGCACTGAATCAAGAAACAATACCTGCCGCGGTGCTTACCCCTGCCAAGAAACTTTTGTCGGTAAAAGGCGAGCTGGTCATCGGCCATGAGGTGCGTTCCTTCAAAGCCGAAGGAGATTCTGCCGATTATTAGATTGTGGATGAGACCGGAGAACTCATGCAGAAATATGATGATATGACGAAAGGAATTAAAAACGGAAAACCGGTATACGTAGAGTTGGAAGTAGTCGATATGGGCAAAGCCGATGACGGATTTGCCGCCGATTATGAAGGTGTCTATCAGATAATGAAAATCAATAAAATGGCTTTAAAATAGAATTCCTCTTTGTCGGTTTCTGACTAAAAGATAAATAATCCCGGCATTCCATTGTGAATGTCGGGATTTATTTCTATATTGCGGCAAATATAACCTTTGTGGGCTGACACTTTGTAAATCCTTAATCTTTATATGTCATGGAGATAACCTTAAGTAAAACATTGCCTGCCTATCCTTCCTTTGTCGAGGGTATCCGGCGGGCACCCGACCGTGGCTACACCCTTACCCCTGCGCAGACGGCTACGGCATTGAAGAACGCTTTGCGTTACATCCCCAAAGAGCTGCACGAAACCCTTGCTCCGGAGTTCATGGAAGAGCTGCGTACACGCGGACGTATCTACGGCTACCGCTACCGCCCGCAGGGCGACCTCAAAGCGAAACCCATCGACGAATACAAGGGGAACTGTATTGAAGGCAAGGCATTCCAGGTGATGATTGACAATAATCTTTGTTTCGACATCGCCCTTTATCCGTATGAATTAGTTACCTATGGTGAGACGGGACAGGTCTGTCAGAACTGGATGCAATACCGGCTCATCAAGCAGTACCTCGAAGTGTTGACACGCGAACAGACACTGGTCATCGAAAGCGGGCATCCGTTGGGGCTTTTCAAGTCCAAGCCCGAGGCGCCCCGTGTCATCATTACCAATGCGTTGATGGTGGGGCTCTATGATAATCAGAAGGACTGGCACACCGCTATGCAGATGGGCGTTGCCAACTACGGGCAGATGACTGCCGGCGGCTGGATGTACATCGGTCCGCAGGGCATCGTGCACGGCACGTTCAACACGTTGCTGAATGCAGGCCGTCTGAAACTGGGCATTCCGCAGGACGGCGATTTGCGCGGACGCTTGTTTGTTTCTTCCGGTCTGGGAGGCATGAGCGGTGCGCAGCCCAAAGCTGCCGAGATGGCAGGGGCGGCGGCAATCATTGCGAGGTGGATGCTTCCCGCATCGAAACCCGCCATACCCAGGCTGGGTGGGACACGTTACAGATTCTCTGGAAGAAGCCTTCTCGCTGGCTCGACAAGCTATGGACGAGTGTCGCCCGGTTTCTGTGGCCTATCACGGCAATGTCGTCGATTTGCTGGAATATGCGGTGCAGAAGCAGTTGCACATAGATTTACTTTCCGACCAGACTTCCTGCCATGCCACCTATGAGGGCGGTTACTGTCCCGTCGGACTGACGTTTGAGCAGCGTACCCATATGCTGCACGAGAATCCGTCGAAGTTCCGGTGTCTGGTGGATGCTTCCTTGGAGCGTCATTTCAAGGCTATAAAAAGGCTGGTGGAACACGGCACGTACTTCTTCGATTATGGTAACTCCTTCATGAAAGCCGTCTACGATGCCGGCGTGAGCGAAATTGCTCGGGACGGAGATGATAAGAACGGCTTCATCTTTCCCAGCTATGTGGAAGACATAATGGGACCGGAACTGTTTGATTATGGTTATGGTCCGTTCCGCTGGGTGTGCCTCAGTGGAAAACATGAAGACTTGGTGAAGACCGACCGTGCGGCGATGGAATGTATCGACCCCACACGTCGCGGGCAGGATTTGGATAACTACAATTGGATTCGCGATGCGGAGAAGAACAATCTGGTAGTCGGCACGCAGGCGCGTATCCTTTATCAGGATGCCGTGGGACGCATGAATATAGCCTTGCGCTTCAATGAGATGGTACGCAACGGAGAAGTCGGCCCCATCATGTTGGGACGCGACCATCACGATGTCAGCGGTACGGACTCTCCGTTCCGTGAAACGTCCAATATCAAGGACGGCAGCAATGTCATGGCAGATATGGCAGTGCAGTGTTTTGCCGGAAACTGCGCGCGCGGCATGAGCCTGGTTGCCCTGCACAATGGCGGCGGCGTAGGTATCGGAAAAGCCATCAACGGCGGTTTCGGCATGGTGTGTGACGGCAGTGAGCGGGTAGACGAAATCCTGCGTTCCGCTATGTTGTGGGATGTGATGGGTGGTGTGGCACGCCGTTCGTGGGCGCGTAACCCTCATGCCATGGAGACGAGTGAGGAGTTTAACCGCACGCATGCAGACGGCTATCATATCACGATGCCGTATGTGGCTGATGAGAAGTTGGTGCAGAAAGTGGTGAAGGAGTAAGTAAAGTGATGATTTCATTTTTTAGACGCGGATAACGCGGATTTTTTCTTTCAAAAGAATCCCGACGTCTCTGTATTCCGATAAAAAGAATCCGCGTCATCTGCGTCTGAAAAATCAGAGTATATATATTTTTTTAAAGAGCATTATGAATAAGATTATGGAATGCGTCCCCAATTTCAGCGAAGGGCGCGATTTGCAGAAGATAGATAAGATAGTAGCTCCTTTTCGGGGCAAACAAGGTGTGAAACTGTTGGATTACAGTAACGATGAAGACCACAACCGCCTTGTGGTGACCGTAGTGGGCGAGCCGGAACCGCTTCGTGATGCTGTGCTCGAAGCTATCGGCGTGGCGGTAGAGCTGATAGACCTCAATCACCATCAGGGACAGCATCCTCGTATGGGTGCTGTAGATGTAGTACCTTTTATCCCCATCCGGAATGTGACGATGGAAGAAGCCGTTGCCCTCTCCAAAGAAGTGGGCAAGGAGGTTGCAAAACGTTACAATCTTCCCGTCTTCTTATATGAAAAGTCTGCTTCTGCCCCTCATCGGGAGAATTTGGCTGCTGTCCGTAAAGGGGAGTTCGAAGGTATGGCCGAGAAGATAAAGCAACCGGAATGGCATCCCGACTTCGGACCGGCCGAACGTCATCCCACCGCAGGCACAGTGGCTATCGGTGCCCGCATGCCTTTGGTGGCTTATAACATCAACCTCAATACCCCCAGTCTGGAGATAGCCCATGACATCGCTAAGAAAATCCGTTTCATCGGCGGAGGACTGCGTTATTGCAAGGCAATGGGAGTGGAGTTGAAGGACCGCGGCATCACGCAGGTATCCATCAACATGACGGACTATACCCGCACCGCCCTCTACCGTGCCTTCGAGCTGGTGCGTGTGGAAGCCCGCCGCTACGGCGTCAGCATTGTGGGCAGTGAGATTATCGGTCTGGTGCCGATGGAGGCCTTGATAGATACAGCGTCCTACTATCTGGGATTGGAGAACTTCTCCATGGAGCAAGTCTTAGAAGCACGAATGTAACCGAATTAAATAGTACTAACTTAATTCCCTCCCTACGGGGAGGGGTTAGGAGAGAGCTTTATGACAGAAAACCTTATTATATTCAATACCCGTGTAGTGACCCCCCTCGGCTTTTCTGCCCGTTGCGGCAAGGAGATGGAGCAACTGAGCATCATCGACAATGCTACGGTGGAAGTGACCGATGGCATCATCACCTACGTCGGACCTAACCGTGGAGAGGAGCGTGACGGCTATTATCAGCACTACTGGCATTACAATGCCCGCGGCAAGTGTCTGCTACCCGGCTTTGTGGACTCACACACACATTTTGTGTTTGGTGGCGAGCGTGCCGAGGAGTTCTCCTGGCGTTTGAAGGGAGAGAGTTACATGTCCATCATGGAACGTGGAGGAGGCATCGTGAGTACGGTGAAAGCTACCCGTGCATGTAATTTCATCCAGCTGCGCAGCAAGGCGGAGGGCTTTCTGAAGCAGATGAGTGCTATGGGAGTGACTACCGTAGAGGGAAAGAGCGGCTACGGTCTGGACAAGGAAACCGAGCTCCTGCAGCTTCGGGTGATGCGTAGCCTTAATAATGACGAGCACAAGCGTGTAGACGTTGTCTCCACTTTTCTCGGTGCACATGCTGTGCCTGCAGAATACAACGGACAGACGGACGAGTACGTGGACTACATTATCCGCGAAGTGATGCCCGTAGTGTTCATAATAATTTGGCAGAGTTCTGCGATGTCTTCTGTGAGCAGGGCGTTTTCTCCATCGAGCAGTCCCGTCGCCTTTTGCTGGCAGCCAAGGAAATGGGACTTGCTTTGAAACTCCATGCCGACGAGATTGTACCATTAGGGGGTGCCGGACTGGCTGCTGAACTTTCTGCCGTCTCTGCCGACCATCTGCTGCATGCTTCGGATGCGGACATCCGCGCCATGGCCGACAAGGGAGTTGTGGCGACCCTTCTTCCGCTGACAGCCTTTGCTTGAAGGAACCCTATGCTCGTGGGCGCGAAATGATTGATGCTGGTTGTGCCGTGGCCCTTGCCACCGACCTCAATCCGGGCAGTTGTTTCTCCGGTTCCATCCCCCTGACATTTGCCTTGGCGTGCATTTATATGAAATGAGTATTGAAGAGGCCATCACTGCTCTGACCTTGAACGGTGCGGCCGCTCTGAACCGTGCGGACAGCATTGGTAGTATCGAGGTGGGCAAGAAAGGAGACTTCGTAGTGCTCAATACGGATAATTATCACTTTTTACCTTATTATGTAGGTATGAATTGTGTCAATACCACCATAAAGGGGGGAGTGCTTTATCCTGTACTTTAAGAAGTGCTGATATCCCCTCTTAATCCTTAATCTTTAATATTTAATATCATGTTAGTTGATTTGACAGTAAAGGAATTTTTGAATAAAGTGGCGGGTAGCGATCCCGTCCCCGGTGGCGGTAGTATTGCCGCTTTGAACGGTGCTATTGCTTCTGCTCTTGCCGCTATGGTTGCTAACCTCACCATCGGTAAGAAAGGTTATGAACTTCACGAAGAGCTGATGCGCATATCTCCGGAGTTGCCTTGCAGCAAAAGGGGGCTTTTGTAGAAGATATAGACCGCGACTCTGAAGCCTACGACAAGGTGTTTGCCTGCTTCAAGATGTCGAAAGCTACGGATGAGGAAAAGGCGGCGCGCAGTACTGCCATCCAGGAGCTACCAAGTTTGCCGCCCTTGTTCCCATGCAGGTGGCACGCAATGCGTATGAGCTGATGACGGTTATCATGGATGTAGCTCGCCTGGGCAACCGCAATGCCGTTACGGATGCTTGTGTGGCCATGATGTCTGCCCGTTCGGCTGTGCTGGGCGCACTGATGAATGTACGCATCAACCTGGGTTCGCTGAAGGACAAGGAGTTTGTGTCCAAGCTCCAAAGTGAAGCCGACGAATTGGAACACTTGGCTTGTGCGAAAGAAAAGGAATTGTTGGACGAAATCAATCAAGAGCTGAAAGTATGAACAATGTCTATTATGTAGGTTCCGGTGAGTTGACCTTCGATCTCATCGAACGTATCATCAATGAAAATCTGAAACTGGAGCTGGCTCCGGAAGCCAAGCTGCGGATACAGAAGTGCCGCGATTATCTGGACAAGAAGATTGCGGAGTCGGAAGAACCCTTGTATGGCATTACCACCGGTTTCGGCTCGTTGTGCAGTAAGAGCATTTCGTCGGACGAGCTGGGCACCTTGCAGGAAAATCTCATCAAGAGCCATGCTTGCAGTGTGGGCGAGGAGATACGCCCGGTCATCATCAAACTGATGATGTTGCTCAAGGCGCATGCCCTCTCTTTGGGGCATAGCGGTGTGCAGGTCATCACCGTGCAGCGCATCCTCGATTTCTTCAATAACGACGTGATGCCTATCGTTTATGACCGTGGCTCACTGGGCGCCTCCGGCGACCTGGCTCCTCTGGCCAACCTCTTCCTGCCGCTTATCGGTGTGGGCGATGTCTATTATAAAGGAAAGAAGCGCGAGGCTATCAGTGTGCTCGACGAGTTCGGTTGGGAACCGGTGAAGCTGATGAGTAAAGAGGGATTGGCATTACTCAACGGCACCCAGTTTATGAGTGCCAACGGTGTCTTTGCTCTTCTCAAAGCCTTCCGTCTCTCCAAGAAAGCCGACTTGATTGCCGCCCTCTCCCTGGAAGCTTTCGACGCGTATAGATCCGTTTATGGACTGTATCCAGCAGATTCGTCCACACAAGGGCCAGATAGAAACGGGTGCCAACTTCCGTAAACTATTGGAAGGCAGCGAGCTGATAGCCCGTCCCAAGCAGCATGTACAAGACCCTTATTCGTTCCGTTGCATCCCTCAGGTGCATGGGGCCACGAAAGACGCCATCCGTTACGTGGCTTCCGTCCTGCTGACGGAAATCAATTCTGTGACGGACAATCCCACCATCTTCCCCGATGAGGACCGTATCATCTCGGGCGGTAACTTCCACGGCCAGCCGCTTGCCATTTCCTACGACTTTCTCGGCATTGCCTGGCAGAGCTGGGCAATATATCCGAGCGGCGTATCGCCCAGCTTATCATGGGGCTGCGTGGACTTCCGGAATTCCTTGTGGCCAATCCCGGTCTGAACTCTGGTTTCATGATTCCGCAATATGCTGCCGCGTCTATGGTAAGCCAGAATAAGATGTACTGCTATGCCGCCAGCAGCGACTCCATCGTTTCCTCCAACGGGCAGGAAGACCATGTCAGCATGGGTGCCAATGCAGCTACTAAGCTTTATCGCATTATGGACAATCTGGAGCATATCCTTGCCATCGAACTGATGAATGCCGCTCAGGGCATCGACTTCCGCCGTCCGGCAAAGACTTCTCCCGTTCTGGAGCGTTTCCTGCACGAATATCGCAAGGAAGTCCCCTTTGTGAAGGAAGACATCGTGATGTATAAGGAAATCCATAAGACAGTCGCTTTCCTCAACCGGACAAAGTTTGATTATTAGGAACTTCCCAATAAATCTGCCAGAAACATAATAATTATTAATCTGTTAACAATAAGAAAGGAAACTTAATTGGCGAATTGAGTTTTCTTTCTATATTTGTCCCGTTTTATTCCGATAATGAATAAAAATAGTTTTAGTTTAGAAAGGGAAGAAAAATGGGCGAACACACGAAGCATTCAACATCACGGGTGGAACTGAGGGAACGTATCATTCTGGCCGCCGTAGAATTATTTACAACAAATGGAATAAAAAGTATCACGATGGATGAGATTGCCGCATCTTTGGGTATCTCTAAGCGCACTCTCTACGAAGTTTTTCCGGACAAGGAAACCTTGTTGGAAGAATGTATCCTGAAGTCCCAGAAGGATGGTGATATTTTTGTGAAAGGAGTAATAGAGACTTCCGGTAACGTATTGGAAGTTTTGTTGAGATGTTATCAGTGGAGCATAGAGCGTTTTCATGCCACGAACAAGAAGTTTTTTGAGGATATCAAGAAATATCCCAAGGCTTATCAGCTGATGAAGAACAACCGGAACCGGAGCTCGGAAGATACAGTGAACTTCTTCAAAGAGGGCGTGAAGCAAGGCATTTTTCGTGATGATGTGAATTTCGCCATTATCAATCTGCTCGTGCGCGACCAGCTCGATTTGCTGATGAATTCGGACATCTGCAATGAGTATTCTTTCCTTGAAGTGTACGAATCTATCATGTTCACTTTCTTGCGCGGTATCTCTACGGAGAAGGGTGCCCGTGTTCTGGAGGACTTATCTGCGAATATCGCAAGAATCAGGTAAAGCCGGATGAAACGAAGGAGTAGTTTTAATAAATAATCTATTTTTGATTTATGAAGA